>ENA-OSIY01001520-OSIY01001520.1-marine-metagenome-genome-assembly--contig:-NODE-1520-length-12308-cov-5.560870_pt1 | contig 12308 bp, 13 predicted proteins | sample MGYA00237884_ERZ534233 | MGnify/ENA primary metagenome ERZ534233 (study PRJEB26412, sample SAMN06343840) | marine metagenome | isolation source: estuarine water | place: USA: Columbia River Estuary... | reverse complement strand
ATTTCATTAGGGGATATTAGAATGGAAAATTTATCTAAGGACTATCAGAATATAATTTTAAAGATTGCGATTGTTGTTTTGAAGAATGATGTGTTGCGGGTATTGGTGGCGGATATTATAAATGTTCCTAACTATATGGTTGGGAATTTATTATATGAATTAAAAAAGCATGACAAGATATAAAAAAGAGGGAGAATAAAATCTCCCTCTTTTTTTGTTAGTAAGTATTATTTTCTAGATTTATCGAGTAGGGCAAACATAGTACTTCTATCTAAATTATTTGATTTTTGAAAATCATCAATGAATTTCATATGTTCTACCATAAAGTCAAAATTTTCTTTATACCAATCTATATATCTTGAAGAATCTTTATAATCTGGAGAATTAATTACGTGGTAAGTCTTAAGGAAATCAACTGGATCACCTTGCCCTATAACTAAATAATATTCTGTAACATTATTTATTTCTCTAGGATCCATACCACTTGGGAGAGCTACATTATGTTGATCCCAAAATTGTTCATAATATTGCATAAAGGTTGGTAATATATCATCTACTTTTTGTCTTCGTTCTTCTACTGATGGATGCAACACTTCTGGTTTTGGGGGATTTTGTGATCTATCTCGTTTTTCTTTGATCCATCTAGGTAGTTCATCTTCTGATAATTGAGAAACAGTTGAAGATAAAAAATCCATCATATTAGCTTTTTCTTGATTGTATCCACCTATCTCACTTTTAGGAGATTTTCTACTTGGTATATCGTCTTCTCCTATAATGTCATCAGGACTTACAGCTAATCTTTTCATAATGTTAGTGAGAATATTCGCTTCTTTGTATAGTCCAGTATTATCAAGTTCATTAGCAATATTATTTAATGATGCTATGATTTGTCTTTTATTCATTATAATTTTATTACACTTTTCTTTTTCTTGACCCAAATAAGGGATTCCATTTGTGCACTTTTGCTATTGCTTCTAATCTAGGTCCGTAAATAGGATGATCCCACCAACTTTCAATAAAATCTTCATAATATTTAAGGAAGTCACTTTCTTGTGATCCAGTAAAGTTGGCATATTCTAAAATTTCATTTTTAAGCCTTTCCATTGCTTTTTCAAACCAATCAAACCTAGCTTGCCCGACTGCCCCGACTGCTTGATAAAAAAAAGATTTTCCGTTTTCAAGAAAAATATCTCCAAGCCTTTGTTTTTCATCAGGTTTTTCTTGGTATTTACCCCAATAAGAAGGTAAGACAACCATTTTATCTAAAAAACTTTCGGAACTTGCATCTGGTTCTGGGCTATAATCTTCTCTAAATTCATCAGCAATTTTGATCATTACATTAGTGATTGCATTGGCTTCTTTATATAAAGAATTATTATCAAGTTTATTAGCAATATTATTTAATGATGAAATGATTTGTCTTTTATTCATAATTTTTTCCTTAAGGTTTATCTTCTATCTCGGAAAATATTTCTTTGAACAAGTGTTCTGAAATTTTCATTAAAAGATGGATCTTTTTCATTTATTTTATTTTTCACTGTTTCAATAATACTATTTAAATTCATCATATATTGAATTATATCTGGATCTGTGACAAATTTTGTGATGTTATCTTTGTAATTTGCTTTTGTGTCATAAGTTTGCAATGGCTTTTGAGATCTTAGCGCTGGCATTAACTCTCCCGTATTTGTATAATATGGACCAGTTAATCTTGGTTTATCATAATCATAATCAGGTGCTCTATTTTTTACTGGATCAAGTCTTGCTAAATTTTGTGATGATCTAATAATTGCTCTAGGATTAATTTCAACACTTTCAACAAACCTTAAATCAGTGTCTTGTTTAATTGCTCTTCCATCAGTAGTTCTATATGATAATAAAGGTTGATTATCTTCTTTACTAATTAGTTTAGAATTTTGAAACCAGTAAACTAAAGCTTGTGGAGTTGCTTTAGGCAATGGATTTGAAAGTATGAATGTCTTGATTGCAGGGTAAGGATTTTGTCCTCCTTCTACTGAATCATGAATTTTATGTGATGCGTTACCATAATTTACTGCTGGTTTACTTAATTGGTAAAACAATGCTTTATCATCAAAAAATTGACTAATATACTTTTTATTTCCAGACATTACTACTGGATAATAAAATCCAATAATTTCTCCGAATTCTTGTGTGCTTGGAAATCTAACACCCATAACTTCCACAGGTGCTTCACTCATTAATTTTTTTTGTGCTGGAGTTAGAGGTTTTGCTACTCTCAAAATTCTATCCTTAATGGCAGGATCTGCATCTACAGTAGCTTTCATAAAATTTGCTTTTTGCTGAGGAGTTCCAGGATATTTTGGCCCTCCAGTAAAAAAATCACTGACACTATTTAAAACACCTTCTATTCCACCTTGTTGAGCTTCTGCATCTTCAGGCAGTTCGCTTTCAGGCAGTTCAGCTTGTGATAACTTGACCATCATTTGTGTCAAACGATTCGCTTCACTGTAAAGACCAGTGCCGTCAAGTTCATTTGCAATATTATTTAATGATGCTATAATTTGTCTTTTATTCATTTTATTTACCCAATGACTGATCTTGTATTGGTTTCAAAGATGGATTAGCGCCTTTTGATTTTAGTTGGTATTCAAAAAGTCTTCTTGCAAACGCTTGGCCATTAGGGTTATTTGCAAATAAAGGACTATTAGCAAGATTTTGTCTAAGATTTGTCCAAGCGTTTCCTGATTTGTCTTGTAATGCTTGATTAACAAACTTCCAAGCTTCGACTTTGATATCGTCTTGATTTGAATTAACAACACCTGGAGTTGTAATAGTTGTTTTTCTAGGCTCTTTTCTTGTCGCTAAGCCTCCTCCAGCTATTTGGTTCCACTGTCTTAGTAACTCTTGATAAACTTCTGGATATAACCCTTTACTTTTAAGCCCTCTAATATAATCCCAACCAGGATTTCTATCAGTTTTGTCAGTTCCTTGATTATTGAATTGAGATGCTTGTGATGATGAAAGTTGAGATGCTCTTGATAACCAATTTTCAATCTGATTCTTTTGTTCAAGTTCAGACATATTTGCGTATCCCAGTTGTTGACTCAATCTGACCATAACATCAGTAATTTCATTAGCTTCTTTGTATAGTCCTGTGCCGTCAAGTTCATTTGCAATATTATTTAATGATGCTATAATTTGTCTTTTATTCATTTTATTATTTATAAGATTTACTTTCTTGTTTTGCTTGATAATCAAGTTTTTTATCTTGTAATCTTCTGCCTTCTTGAAATGGATTGACACCTTTGCTCTTATATCCACTAACCATACCATAAGGAGCAACAGCAATGGTTTTTGATGGATCTGCGATGCCATCAAAAATATCACCCATCATTGATTGAACTTTGTTAATTTTAGCATCAGCTTTTGATTGTAGGCTCATTGGTAAATTTGATTTTACTTTTTGCATATAATCAACAACGTCTTTGATCATACCAAATGAAGCCGAATTTGGATTAGCGCCTTTACTCACCCAGTTTGAGTAAATATTTTCAGCTTTATTCACCCATCTATCAAGCCCATCAACATTGCCCAAAGATTCACTTGGTTTTGATGGAGAAGTTGGTTTATTAGGTTTGAGAGGTTTTTTGTCAATAGAAATTGGTGGATATCTTTCAAAAATTGGTCTATCTGAACCTGGTTTTTCTTCACTTTCAGAAGGAATACTAGGTGTTGTTTTCTTTCCACCGCCTCTAGGAGGATAAATCATTCCACCAGATGGGTTAAATGGTATTTCAATATTTCTTTTTTCAGGTTCTTTGTCAGGAAATCCAGAGTCTTTTGCGTATGGGTTTTTTGGAAAAGATGGACCACCAGAAGGATTGTAAGGGAAGTTTTTACCCTTCATAAATTCTGCGCCTTTTTGACCACCTAAACCACCAAGAAAGATTGATTCTAACTGACTCAATCTCATCATTACATTAGTGATTTCATTAGCTTCTGCGTAAAGCCCTGAGTTATCAAGTTCATTTGCAATCTTATTTAATGATGCAACAATAGTTCTTTTATTCATTATTCTTACCTTTTACGGGGTGTTATATTATTTTTACAACTAAGAATGTGAGTGTCCTTTATTAAAGTATAATAAGTATACAATGAGAATAATCTTTGCTTTACAACTATATTTTTATTTTGTTTGGGCTCTGGGCAGTGAAAATATAGTAGAGTGGTCACTTTATGCCTTATTATTATGGGTGGCAGCATATTATTTGCATCTTTACAACTGGGAAAATAAAAAGAACTATAGGCTAGCTATAGTTCTTTACAGTATGATTATATATTGTTTTATATTCTGTTGTAGATTATTATCATTCGTCGGGTATGATATCACCCTGTAATTTCTGTATTTCTTTTTGTTGCTCTCTTTGTGTATCGTGAGCATTTGATATTGATATTTGAAATTTTTCAATCATTGATATAGTTTAGTAGCTAATTTTAAGATTTTATTCATTATGGTTGTCCTGTGGTAAGACAACTTAATTTTACTGTTTTTTTTATTTTTATCCTTTATATTATGTATTACTTTAATGCTTTATCACAATTGGAAGAATTTAGGGAATATATTTTATCCAATATAGGAAATGAAATATATTTTGGAAATATGGAATATTACTACGTTTTAAATGGCAGTTATTTAAAAATTTACGAAGTTGATTTAGATGAGTTTGACATCCCCACACCTATATGGAAGGGATGTTTTGGTTGCGATATTAGTAGCGTTGTAGAAGGATGGAAAAAAATGTAAACCTTTGGAGGAAAGGATATGATTTTTGCCTTAATTAGTTTGATTATAAGTGTATTTGTTTTGATGCTTTTATTGCTTAGAAGTTATGAAGATATAAATAAACTTCGCAATGATTTATCTGTTAAAAATGACAAGATTTAAAAGATGCAAATCCGTATAACTCTTTTGTGACTGATTTTATTGAAAGCTTAGAAGATGATTTTGGTTTATATCATAAACACGAAGATTTATATAGGATAGTTGATGAAGACCTTACTGTCCATAAAATGTGTGTCCTAAAATTTAGTGAAAATGAATGTTGTAAATTGCTATGGCTTAACGGAGAATCAAAGAATTTAAGTATGCTAATTTCAAATCTTGAAGTGTTTATGAATGTAATAAAAAAAGACCAATATAAACATTTTTCAGAATTAGCTCAAAAATATGATAAAAAGCTTTTGGGATTGCATAGATTAGACAAAAAGCGAGATAAATATTGGATTGTAGAATGTAATCTTTGTATTACTAGAAGCTCATTACGTTCAAGAAATTTTGATAGTTGCGCAGGATGTAAAACTTCTAAGGGTGAGAAAAGAATTGCTCGTTATTTAAAAGAAAAAAAGATACATTTTACACATCAAGAAACTTTCGAAGGCCTCAGACATATAAATCCACTAAAACTTGATTTTTATGTACCTTCTATAAATACTGCAATAGAGTTTCAAGGCGAGCAACATACAAGTATTGGATATTATATTAGAATGGGAGTTTCTAATCCTGAAAAGGCTTTGAGAGATTGTCAGCTTAGAGATCAAGCAAAAAGAGATTGGTGTAAGAAGAATGGTATCAGACTTATTGAAATTCATTACTATCAATTTTATAAGATTGAAGCTATCTTGGATGAACTTTTTTTAGGATTGGCAGTGTAAATTTTTATTTTTACAGAAAATATAAAATGGAGATAATAAAAAAATGCTTAAAACTTTTGTAATATTTAATGTTTCAGAAATCCCATTGATTAATTTCGATGAAGTTTTTGAAACTTCAGAACATACTTTGAGGCTTAGTGTTGATGGCACTAAAACATTTGTAAAGTGGCAGGGAGATCCACCACCAAGTGTATTAACTCTCACTACAAAATCGCCATATTACGATATTGATGAGATATTAGTCATTTTAGCAACAGAAGAGTGGACTGTAACAAGTATGCCGTAAGTTTTACTTACCTCTACTACCGCTTCTTCTTATTTGAGGCTTCGGCGCATTTGTCGAAGCCTTTTCATTTTTATTATCTGATATATCATTAGAATTTTTATGATCTGATGTAAATTTCTTAAGGAGCGCTTCTTGTTCAGGAGTAAGTTTCTTTTTCATTATATAATCCTTTTTAATTATGATTTGTACATATAAGTTTTTTATTTGTAGGATTGCTCACCTTGTCTTTGTAAAATAAATAGAATGGCATTCTTCCCTTTGCAATCAATACAGCTTAGTAATTTTGATTTACTAAGAACAACCACTTTTAATTCTGGAATGGCCCTGATGCGAAATATTCAGGGAGAAGTAGTAAAGGCAGATCGTTCTTTAAGCGCATTTGATAATCTAAGTGAACAATATTCTAAATTTATTGGATTTGCAAGTATTGATCACGATACAAATAATTCTATAATAATTAGTGATAGTGTTGGCAGCTCTTTTATTGATATCAACTCAATATACTTTGATAATATTAACACCCATTACACTTCTGTCAAAAGAAGCACAAGAGACTTATCGGATGAGAGTATAAATAAATATTACAATCCATCTGATAGATCACTAACTTCCCCCAGAGGAGTTGGCGTTTACAACATCACTGGAGAGATTTATATAACAGATCAATTTAAGAGTGTTACTGCTTACACTCTTTTTTCAGATGACACCACTCCTATTACATTTTCGCCCGGAGATTTACTTACATTTGGCGCGGGAATAAATGCTGGCAAATTAGTAAAAGTTGATACTTCTGCTTTTGCCCCTAGTGTTATTATTCTAGGCGTTGTAGAAAAACACGACACTGGATCTAATTTACTTTATTTTAGACATAAAGTATCTTTATATAGAAACACCACTACTGAATATTCTACTGGCCTTGTAATGAGTTTAGATGCTAATAATCTATCCTCCTATGACGCTGGAGTTGGAGGAACTATTTGGTACGATTTATCTGGCAACAATAATAATGGATATTTGAATAATGGAGTCACCTGGAACTCTAACGGATATTTTGTTTTAGATAATACAGATGACAATATAGAAATATTAGATGCTAATACGCTTGATTTTTCTGGAGATTTCACCGTTGAATGTTTCTATAAAGCTTATGGCAGTGATTTACATATGATTATTGGAAAACGCCACCCAAGTGTTGGCGGAATTGGCGTGTGGGCTTTTGCTTCATTCTTTGGATTATTTGGCGTACAAACAGCATTTTGGAGTCCTGCTGGCGGGGGAGGAGCAACATTAGATTCTGGCTCTGTCTTTGTCACCGAGAATGTTTGGTATCATTTTGCTATCACCAGAATATCTAATGTAAAGTATTTATATATCAATGGAGTATTAGTTAATTCTGGCGCAGATTCTTACGACTATACTAACCCATATTCTGTTTACATAGGAAGATGGGACGGAAATGTAATTTCCAACCCAGGATATGTAATCGCAGCTAGAATGTATCAAAATGTTGGACTTACTTCAGATCAAGTAAGACAGAACTTCCACAGTTTAGTTAATAGAGTTATATAATATTAAGAAATATACCATATTTTTTAATATAATCTTTTTTCATTTAGGGAATAATATTCATGACACTTCTAAAAGGAAAATAAAATGAAAAAAGCTTTCACCTTAATTGAACTACTCGTCGTTATTGCAATCATCGCTATTTTAGCTGCAATCCTCTTCCCTGTTTTTGCTCAGGCTCGTGACAAGGCTCGTTCTTCTTCTTGCTTGTCTAATGAAAAGCAAATTGGTCTTGGTCTTATGATGTACACACAAGACTATGATGAGACTTATCCAACTGCATACATGTATAAGAATAATACTGCTACTACTAATGGTGGAAGTACAGGTGGATATGTTCACTACTCTGCTATGATACATCCTTATATCAAGAACGATAAAGTTTGGGTATGTCCATCTGATAAGTTGGGTGGAGTAGCTCCAGATAATCCTCCATGTTTACCTTGGACTGATACTAATACACTTGGATGTGAAGCTCAGGTCCCACGCTTGTCTTACATTCCTAATTCAGCTATTCTGCCACGCAAAAGAGGCCCACAAGATGCGCCAAATATCGTATCAATTGCTGCTGTAGATTTTCCATCTGATGTTATTGCAATTGCTGAATCTACTAATCACTTGAGTTGTATTTTCTTAGGTAGTTCTGGACAGCTTAATGTTGAGAGAAGAAATAAATCTCATAGACCAACAAATGCTATGATGAGAACCATTAGTGGCGGACAGTGGGCCGGACAAAACGTGGCAGACGCTACTGGTCCAATCTTTGCTGTAACTAAGGCTGCTGCTGAAAGTGCTGAAGGTTGGGGTGGTCCATCTGATTCTGGTGTTGCAAATGGTACTGGTTGTCGATCAGTTGCTGCAGATGGTGGGTTGCATATTAGATTTATGGAACCAGGTCGTCATACAGGTGGTAGCAACTATGTTTTCGCTGATGGTCACGCGAAATTCTTCAGATTTGAAACAACAATCAATCCAAACAATTTCCTCTGGGGTAAGAGTTATTATCCAACAGGGCAAGCAATTCTTGACCAACTTGGAAATCCTGTAAGATAAATCTTACAAGAGCATCTAAAAACACAAAAACAGGGGCTTTGAAAAAGCAGCCCCTGTTTTTGTGTTTTTAGATGCGAAATAGGAAACTGTATACTTAATAATGGAATATTTACTATATGAAACGCTATAGCTATAAGATCATTGTTGCTGGAATAAAAGAAGATATTCAAGGTATTTGTAATTGGCTTGAAAAAGATGATGAGTATTGCAAAGATTTAAGAGAAAAAGTCAAAACTTATGAGAGTAAATTTCAAGTTTTAGCTGCTTGGTTATTTGCCCGTGGTGTTGAGCCTGAAGAATATGTTCTAGCCCTTCAAAAGTATATTGATTCTAGAAGATTGGATCCATCAAAAATTAAAGTTAGCAAAAATGCAATTCAAATTAATGATGATAAATTTGAAGACAAACATATTGCGCTGTCTAAACCAAATGCGTTAAAATTTACAGAATATATCCACGCTAACTATCCTGTGATGGAAGTTGAAAAAACACAAGATAATATTGTTTCTGACGTAGATGTTCCTATAGTGTCAAACGAAGATAATTCCATTCAAATATTTGAAATTAATGACGCTAATGATGGCAGAAGATTAGTTGGCAATGACACTAATTGGTGTATTGGTTATAGTGGCCCAAATAATATGTGGCAATCATATAGAGATAGCCACGATGCATCATTTTTTGTAGTAGTCGATAATAATCCCCCAACACCTGAACAGAGAAAAGTAGCTATAGACTTTACTGGTCGTAGTGAAGTTTTACTCACTGATATCCCCAATAGAACAGGGCGGACACTTTCAAATGGTATGGATTGGAATGATTACTCTGGATACTTGAGAAGTAAAGGTATTAATTTAGGAGCTACAAGAGAAAATCCTAAAACTGGCGAAGAAGGATTAATCTTAAAGAATAAGCCAAGAAATCCTGAAGAAATAATCCAGTCAGCAGTATTTAATTCGATTGCAAAATTAGATATGCTAACACTTAAGGAATGGCAATCAGGATTATCTCAAGCTAACAAATCAGAATTTAGAGATGATTTTTATGATGAACATATCCAGTCGAATGTGGTTAGGGAATATGCAAGAAGTGATTTTCAATTTAATAATCCTGAAGCAAAATATTACACTTCAAGATGGATGAGTTTAGGTAAATCTGTAAATCCTGAAGTTGTTGATTTGTTAATGAATTCAGTTGGTGGAATAGATATCTTATCAAAGTATGTAAATACTGGGATGGAGATCAAAGACTCAGACATATATGAAAAAATTAAATCAAATAAGCAACTCTTTGCATCTTATTTAAGAAGTAGAGTAAATGCAGCAGAACAATCTCCAACTAATCTGAATCGAAAAGAATTTGCTGACTTAAAAGATTTTGGTAGAAGAGATTTATTTTTAGCATATATAAACACAGGGAAGGTTGATTTCTCTTCTATACAAGATGATCCAGAATTAGCAAGGTTACATTTACAAAGAAAACTTGAGAAAGATGACATATTAAATTACGAAGAAGTAGAATATGTTTTCTTTGTTGATAAAAATGAGGATAGATTAATAAAGGTTATTGAACAAGATAATCAACTTAGCGAAGAAAGATACAATGTTATCAAAGATAACCCAAAATTGCTTTCAATTGCTTTGAGAAAAGCACCAATGTACAATGTATTGCCTTGGTGGATTAAAGATACAAGAACAAGAATTTTCACTTTAGATGATGTAAATTTAGTCAAAGCATTTGCAGTGAAATATGGTTTTAGTGCCGATGAAATAAAATTAGCAAAACGATATGGTTTGGAAAACGCAGCAAAATTTTCCGTTTTGATGCATACAGCAGATAGCGAAACAGTTGAGTTATTTGACCCTGAAAATCCAGATGATGTTAGTATTTTAAGCCAATTTGGACAAAGTGATTTAGTAGACCCATTTTTATACGATGAAAGATGGAGCAATTCTCCAGTCCTATCCTGGGCTAAAGATTTAAGTTATGCAATAAAAATTAATAATATTGATAACACTTTAGATGATGGCAAAACTGTAAATTATGAAATGCTGCCAGAAACTCCAATTCAAATGCTATTGTTTTTCATTATTCACAGTGGACAAATGCCATTAACAGTATTCCAAGATTATAATTATGAATTAGAAGAAGAAGATAAGGAAAATTTAAGAAGAGTTTATCTTGAATTTAATTCTGCAATAAATAATTTAGATTTTTGGCACGATTTTATAAAACAATTCCCAAAATTTCGAAACAACTCGGGTATGGCGGACTTTTCAGCTTATTTTATGATACTCCGATTTATTCCTGAACAATTTCTTGAAGATGATACTATCTTAGATTTTATTGGCAAAAATAATATATTAAACCAAAATAAAAGTTACTACCTAAATAAAATAAATTTTTCAGAACATCCTAAATTGTTAGATCTTTTAGTTGAAAAATCTAAAAATAATTTTAGTGAAACTTTAAGAAGTTTAGGTCAGAGCTCAAAATATGCATATATCGAAAAAGCTCTTGAAAAAAATAAACAATCTATAAAGTATTTGGAAAATATAGGTAATTTATCAGCAAGAGATAGATTCAATGTAGTTCAAGTTTACTTAAATCTTTATCCTGAAGATCGAGATAGATTACATATAACAAATCCTAATATAATTACATATTTGTTATATGGCAAAGTGAATGTCCATTATCAACTTTGGCTCTTGAGAAATATACCTGAAGCTGTTAAGGCTTATATATTGACTACATCAAACTTAAAAGATTTTGCTCCAGAAGTAAGAGCATCAATGAAGCAAATGTTTCCAGACCTTGCTTATAAAATTGATTTTTATGAACAAAGTAAATATGGCACAAGTGGATATTTTGATGAAGAAACAGAAGAAGTTGTCCAAGCTCCAAGACCTGCACCTAAACCTATTAGCGATGAAGAGATGGCTGCGGATCTTCAAAAAATGTTTGTAGATCCTTTTGATCCAGATGATGAAGATGAACCAGTTGTAGCATCAGTAAATCTTATGGTGAAAATCGCTCAAAAACTGGACTTTAAAAAAGAATATAGGTTAGCAGATAAACTAACCTATATATTGACAAAAAAGATATAATTCTGATATCCTTGTACTTAAGAAATTAAATACAAGAATATCAGATTATTCAAAATCATCTGGAAGTACAAGTTCATCACCATCAGCATCCAGTTGTCTCTTTCTATGTCTAGCTAAATTAAAAGATTCACCTTCAGGAACATCTTGAAATCTTAATTGATTCGGATCTTCATAAGAAGTAGATAGTAATGACATAGGCGCTTTAAATGTCTCTGGAATGTCTGTTGTGTCTGGCAGTATAAATCTCATACCAAAGGTTTTTTCAAATTTTTGAACAATAGAATTTTCTCTATATGATTCATAAACATTTTTAGTTGACGTATCAATTAGGATTTTTCTACTCGCTAGATCAAATTGCGATTCAATTGATGTTGTGTCAAATTTGGTAATTTTAGTAATATTTAAAGATGTATCTAATCTCGCAAAAAAAGATACAAAATGGGCATACTGAGCATAACTATGTGTTGGAAGGACTACGCTATTATAAGTCATACTATTATTTCTAGATCTCCCTGTTAAATAAATATGATCGCCCTGTCCATTGATATCCCCTAAGTGCATATAAGAAGTAAATTGATAAAATTTAGACATTTCTAATGTGG
>ENA-OSIY01001519-OSIY01001519.1-marine-metagenome-genome-assembly--contig:-NODE-1519-length-12315-cov-4.915427_pt1 | contig 12315 bp, 16 predicted proteins | sample MGYA00237884_ERZ534233 | MGnify/ENA primary metagenome ERZ534233 (study PRJEB26412, sample SAMN06343840) | marine metagenome | isolation source: estuarine water | place: USA: Columbia River Estuary... | reverse complement strand
TAAAGTTGGCTTTGGTATAAACAAAGCTGATGTTGTTCGAAGGGCTATTACAAGGCTTGCAGACGGCCGTTAAGTTCTCCAACGAGTCATCTCCTCCACGAACGGCGGCTACGATGTGATCGACCGCAGTGGCTTCTAGACCGCAGTAAGCGCAGACATAATTATCACGCCTGAGTACTCGTAACCTTTGTTGCTTCCATTCGTAGGAACCCATGTGCCGGCGGTTTAATGCCATCGATTAACCTTCCAGAACTCTAAAGCCTTCGTTATAGATCCGTAACGATTACAAGCGTACGCTATACACCAGCGAATCTGTATCTGATAACTCTTATCCTTTAGGAACTTACTTCGTCCCTGGCATATACCGTAATGGCTACCGTTCCTCGCTTTAGTATTCCAGTTACTTTCCTTAGTCCAGAGAACTAAAGCAGAAGAGAACTCTAAAGGAGTAAGGATAGATCCTGCGTAAGACTGCGCTTTTAATACTTCTTTAGAACTCGCTTTAGATACCGAAGGGATTAAACACAGGACGGCCACTAGCACCGAAACGACGCTTCGGGCTATCCCTACGGGCCCAGCGTTCGGGTCGGAGCGTACCCGCGTTCTCTGTATTGAGGTGGATTGAGCGCCTAAATCGGCGCGTCGTCCCCAGATTTTAACCCTGTTAATAACCTGGGGATAACTTCTGGGGATAACTTTTATCACTAGCGCCTAATCGAGATAGCGATAAGAACGGCGAAAAGGATTACCTCGAAGACGATAAGGATTCGGATTAGCGTCGATTTACTCATGCGCTTAACCTTTTTCGAGCGATATTTACATAATCAGAGGATACTTCGCTCCCGATATAATGCCGGTTATTAAGTAAAGCCATTCTCGCCGTCGTACCGCTTCCGAGAAACGGGTCGTAGACCGTATCGCCTTCCGAAGACCAGGACCGAATATGATCCTCCGCTAACGCTTCGGGAAACGGAGCCGGGTGGCCCGTACTATTATTCGAAGTTACATATCGCCAGATATTAGTTCGAGGGCCAAACGCGGGAACCGGATTCTTTAGTTTTCCGGAGTAGTCTTTAAATCCGGCCCATTTATTCGCTTTATCTAGGATAAGAGTCGCCTCGGGTTTTCCCTTACTAAATATAAACATGTACTCGAATATCTGTGTATATCTATTCGAAGAGGCTCGCGCGGGATAGGTGCTAGAGTTCTTCTCAAATATCATCGTATCGTGTAAGTTAAACCCGAGGCTTATAAAGTAAAGAGCCTGTCTAAAACTGCTTCCGCTTTCCGAGCCGGCTTTAGTAGCGTCGCCGATAATCCAGACGACGACTCCGCCGTTTTTAGTGACTCTAAAGAGTTCCCTCGCTATCGCTTCGAAATCGAACTCGAATCCGTCGTAGGCTCGGAGGTCGTCGTAGGGAGGCGAGGTAAGAGTTAAATCTATCGAAGCGGATTCCATTCGGGACATTGTATCGATGCAGTTTTCGTTATAGATAGCGTTTTTCTCTATTATTTTTTCCTCGTTTCTAAGATATAGCAGACGGAGCAGGGACGACCGACGATAATCCAGGATCCGCAGGCACAGCGCATAAGAGAACTATTCGAAGGAGTCGGTTCCGGCATCGTCGTCCTCCTCTTCGGCTTTACAGTAATCCGTCGCTCTTTTCGGGTCGCCTTTTACGAATACCATAAAATGCTGATGAACCGTAACTAACTTCCTCCCCGAATTAAAGAAGCGGTTAGCCCTAAGAGCCGCCGTAGCCTGAGGATCTAGAGTTATCCCGTTATTATAATAATTTAACCCCGCTTCTCGAAAGGCGGTTATCGTTTCGGGTATAAGTCCCCGGATAAAACCTTTTTTATCGCGAACCTCGCCGATTACGAAGACGGCGAAACGATCGTCTTTTAAAGCCTTCGCCGATTTCCTTATAATTTCGTAATAACTATTTAAGAAAGACTCCCAGTCCATGTTAGAGAGGTCGTCGGGATCGTCGGAATAGACTTCTAAATCGAAGTACGGAGGACAGGTAAAGACTAAATCGACCGACTCCGGCTCTACGCCGTCGAGTACCTTTTCCGAATCTCCGGCGACCCAGATAGGAGGAAAGTCCGGGGACGCGATAGAACCCTGCTCTCTGTTCGCCTCGACCTGATCGGCTCGAAGATCTATCCCGAGGTAATTCCTTCCGAGTAGGCTCGCGACGATTCCCCGAACGGAACCTCCGGCGAAGGGATCGAGAACCGTCCCTCCCGGAGCGGAGTACCAGCGAACGGCTAACTCGACTATAACCGGATCGAATACCGAAGTCCCTTCGACTACGCCTCTCATTCGCTGAACCATGTCGGAAGGGTTTTCTCCTACCGGAGCCCAGATAAGATTCTCGGATCGTCCTAGTTCGGATTTAATCCCTAAGGCTAACCACTGTTTTTTTCTTCGTATCCAGGAACCTTGTTTACGATCTAGTACGGAATAAGGCGGCATAATAAATCGGTCGAAAAGATCGGCGATATAATCCTCGTCGGCTCCGAAAAGGGTCGGCTCTGCGAAATAATCTATCTCAGGCATTAGTCCTCCCTAAAACGGATAGATAGCAGTCGGCGCAGTACCAGAGAATTATCCCGCGATAACCCGTAACCGCCGCTCCTCCTAGAGTCGGCTTACTTTTATCGCAGTAATGGCAGTCGTTAAATTCGCCGGATTCAAATAAGACGCTCATTTACAATCACCGCAGAACCACATGAGTTTTTCGCCTGCGATTCCCGGCTGAAAATAACCGGCGTGTAGGTCTTTCCAGGAGTCGCATTTATCGCAGAGATCGACAGGAATATAAATTATCTGGTCGTCTATAAAAACGGTTTTAATTCGGGTTTTTAAGTTAATAGATTCGACGAAACTCATTTAACGGCCTCTAGACGGGGAATCCATTTACCTTCGGCGTTAAGGGAAAACCAGTTAGTAGAACACTGCTCGCCGCTATTAAGTGTTTTAGGACAACCCATACCGTAATAGGCGCGTCCGTTCTTCTCGCCTTCGATCTCTTTTCTAGCGCCGTGGATACAGTTCCAGGCGTCGAGAGTAATACCCTGCGGAGCCGTTTCCGATAGAGGAGCGGCCCAGGGATCCCATTCGACGGGAGGGACCGGAGAAACGGTAGCCGGCTTTTCTTTACTTTCCTGCCGGTTTCTTACCTCCTCGAAACTCGCTATCTTTTTAGACGGAATACCTGCGGCGATACAGGCGCGACCCCAGGCTGAGGTTTCCGCGTTCATAAGCTCGCTTCCTTTCGTATAAGGCGTCCGGCCCGGTATCTCTTCCCAGGCGGTCCCGATAGCGGGTAATAAATCTTCCGGATCGCGATAGAGAGCGGCGGAGTAGACGATAAAACTTAGATCCTTAACCGTTACGATCTGATACGGATTAAAAGGATCGACGGGACGGAAGATAGAGGCGGGCCAGAGTTCCCGGGCTATTTTCATGCGTTCGGCTACTTCCGTATAAGCCGGGTCAATATTGAAATTACTCATAGTAACATTCCCTCCTCGACGGCTCTCCAGACGATACAGAGATTCCCGTTCGTATTCTCCCGGGTAGTTCCCGAGTCGATAATAAAACCCTGTTTCTCTAAAGATCCGCGAAGAGGTCGAACCGAGTTCCCCGATATAGAGAGAATCGCCTCGATTTCCTGATCCGTAGCGCCTCGACTTCCGGCGCGAATTAGTAGTTCGTATATCTTTAATCGAAGAGATCCGGTTTCCGGATAGACGCGAATAGCGGCGAGGCGAGAAGTTCGGCGTTTTCCTATTACTACGGAGTTAGACCAGACAGTAAAATCAGGCATTAACTTCTCCGTCCCGAGGGTAGGAGGCGTAAAAGTAATTAGTTTCCTGAGTTCCTACGAGTTTTCCCCGAGAGTAACCGAGTTTAAAGCCGCGTTCCTGACCTACTTCGACTCCTAAAAGATAAGCGAAAGCGGAAAGGCCCCAGAGAAAACCGAGGATAATAAGAAACCAGATAGGGGTCGATAAATTAGCGAAAAAGTTTAACATTTAGCGGCTTCGGCGTAAATATCGTTAGCCTTAGAATACTTTTCAAACTCGATCTGAATAGCCGGAATAGTAAAATAGTCGCAGGCTTTACAACCGCACATCGCGGCTTCTTTAAACCCTGGTAATTCCTTATCTAATTTTTCGGATATTTCTAGGTATAGATTTCCCATTTTAGACATTTTAAAACCTTTCGTAATCTAAGCGAGGCCGCCTAGATAAGAAAAGAATACGCCTTACCTCCGACATTAGTAGCGGATTTAGGTAACGGTTTTATAACGATTTATCTCTCTAGCAGTATCGTATAAATATGATCGAGCCGCGCCTCTAACCGATTGACCTGCTCCTTTAAACTCTTACCGTTAGCCTCCGGGCCTATTTCGGCCATAATCGAACGAATAACGACTTTCGTTACGGCGTAAAGCCCAGACAGGATCGCGGTAAACCCTACGGCCAGCGCGACCCAGGCCTGGGCCTCCATTTACTTAGAACCTAAACCGTAAGCGTTATCTTTAGGGTTAACGGCCCGAAGTATTGGCCCTATTAGCCCCGCTATAAAAGCGTTAACTAATACTTTAGGGTCCGTTATACCTGAGATAAGTAGAGCCGCCGCCGAAGATAGGGCCGCTCTTAGATAGGACGAGGCCGCCGCTTTTAGTCCTGCGTTCATATATTTTCTCCCTCTAGTTTCTTAATTAACTCGACCGCCTTGGCCGGGCTAACGCTGATCTCGAAGTGCATTTCATCTTTACGATTCCGGTAGTCGCCACCCCAGAATAAACCGTATTTTTTAGCGAGCGCGCGAATCATCGGGACTTTAGCGAGGTCGAAGGTTCCGACCTTTCCCAGCGCGTGGCGCGTAGAATTGAGGTCTATCGCCGTGCCCGAACTATGGTTGGAAATTTTACCCGGTACACCGCGAACTTCTCTAAAACAGTATCCCCAGTCATCTAAACTTCCGCCGTCGATCGGCTCTATTAAATTATTAAACTCCGTCGCGAAGCCTAATAAAAGAGGCGCTACTTTTTCGGAGCAACGCAGTTTTATATTTGTACCTAAAACCGGAAAAGATTTAACGCCTATCTCCGCCGGATCTTTAGAGGCGGGCCAGCCGTTATATGAAAACATTGGATAATTATTTACGCGTTAGTATAAGTAACGCTAACTTCTCCGCCGTTAGCCATGAGGTTATATGGCTGTAATTCAACCCAGCCTTCGTTACAGCCTGAGAATCCTACGCCGTTAGCCTGTCCGTTCATGCAGATTAAATTACTAGTAGACCAGCCATCATCGGCCCCGGAGCCTCCACCAGACCAAGCAACGCTACCCTGCAAAATGCAGATTCCGTTTTCGTACCAACGCATGGCACAAGTTATATTTGTATCGTCCGGCGTAAAACTTAGACTCGTTCCGGCCCCTGATACCGCGCCGGCCTGCGCGCCGTTAGACGCCTGAACTCTTAGATCGTACTTAGTTTCGTTACTGATATTGAACTGTACTGGTCCCATTTTATCTCCTTTAACTGAGTAGTAGTTTTGCTTCATCGGCAGTTATGCCTAGTTTGGCTAATAAAGTTGCTTTGTCGGCTGCCGCTTTTGCATCTTGCTTAGATTTCCACGCATCATATTGGGCAAAACCTGCCTCAAACTCTGCCTTTGTGCAGCGTGGTCTTTCATCTGTCCAGGTAATACCCTCAAAAGTATCACCGACAATAATCCAACCGCCTGCAAGGCAAAGCATTTCTAAAACTTCTCCACTTGTAGCCATTATGCACCTACTTCTATAAGAATAATTGAGGATTTTTCAGTACCAGATACCTGAACCGCACAACTTGCCACATTGTTTGGATTAAAAAATTGTGTTTTATAGGTTGTCGCTGAAGTTGTCGCAGGTGAGTCGATATAATTTCCCGCAAAACTTGCTTTTAGTTGTGATGCCACACCACTATAAAGTCCTTCATCCGCCATTAAAGCCACAGTAGTTGCACCGCGTACTAATTTTAGTGTCATAGCATTTGCAGCGGACGCGCCTGATTTGCTACAGCCCATTTGTGAAACCATTACTAAAATTGTGCTTGTGGCCAAAGTTGGTGTTATTGTTGCCGTTAATCCTGTATCGGCGTAAGTGCTAGTTGAATTAACAACTGCTGCGCTAGTAGTTGCACTGACTACTTGAATTATTTTTTGAGTACCACCACTTTGCACTAAATCAAAAAATAAAGCCGCACTTGTCGTATTAAAATATAGTTGGCCACCTTCATACTGGCTTAAAGCCAAAGACCCAGCGGTGCTAACTGTCGCTGTGCCAGCCGTTACCGTGCAGACTCCGGCACCTACATTTTGTATCTGTACAGTATCACCGGCGGCAAATAAAGCGGTGTTGACTGTAATTGTCGTCGCTCCGGCGGCGTTCATCTGTACGACGGTTCCGGCGTCTGCGGCGACTAATACATAAGAGGCGACCTTAGCCGTTGTCGAACCGCCGCCCATCGCCGTCTGTTGGAGCGAGGTCATTTGTGCGGCCGTAAGGACCTGGCCCGTCGTAAATGTCTGCTTCGACATGAATCACCTGCTCTTTCGTAATTAGTAGGATAGTACAGAAGTATCTAAAATCCCGTATAAAGCGGAATCTAAAATGAACGAGTCGATGATCGGTTCGAGAGTAGTGAAAGTAGTTTTCCAGGAATTAGGTGTGACCGTATGCGATACCCCGAAAATCTGAAAAGTCGCGGTTAAACTACTGCTCCCCGGCTGAGTAGTCGTAATCGTTACTGGATCGAAGTAATCTAAACCGAGAGCGGCCGCGATACCGGCGGCGTAGTTTTCCGTATTTAGATCTAGGGTAATAGCGTCACAGCGGACGGAGGTAGCGGCTCGGGACGCGATATAAGCCTGCGCGTAATCGAGCGCGACGGCGTCGGTCTGCATAAGTAAATTCTGTTGGTTATACGAATGCAGGAAGTAAAGAGCGATAGAGGCCGCGTTAGTAGCCGTCTGAACGGATCCTCCCGAGCGCGTTACCTGCGCGGAGTTATAGACTAAAACATCATTTAAAATCCAGAGAGCGTTACTATATTTAATTCCCGTCCCGTCGTCGTTAAAGACGGTCGGCGTTCCTGCTACGCTCGAAGCGGTTAAGTTTCTGTCCTGAAAAACGAAGGATCCAACGGGGTCAATATACAAGGCGCCATATTCTGAGAGTTCGACCGTCTGCATGGCCGCAAGGCTCGTTCTAGCGGTTCCCGGATCGGCCTGCATTGTCGTTAGTCCCGCGTCGATGTCGCGCATGGAACTAGGCCAGGCTATTTGATCCAACAACTGATTTATTCGAGTTCCGGATAAGTCTCCGGCGGTCGCTCCCGTTACCGTAGAAATCTGAGCCATGGAAGCGAGTCTAAAAGCGTCAACCGCCGTTATTGTGGTATAAACGACCTCGACGGCGTTTAGAGGAGTCGTCGTAGAATACCCCGTAATATATCCCGAGAACATGGGATATGTCCCTACCGACGAAGTTCCGGAAATAGTTACTTTTCTCATAGGATCTAATAAGCCGTAATAAGGTCCCGATGTGTTCATCGGATTAAAGTCACCGTTCTGGTCGACGATTCTAAGGGTAAGAGTTCCCGTCTGGAACTGATCGGACTGCGCGTTTCTACCTCTAGAGATTTCGACTCTATCGACCTGAGAAGATACATCGACGATTACGGCGGTCGCGTCGGCTAGGATATTAGTACCGAGTAACCCCTGGTCTAGAATCATCGCCTGAGCAAAAGCGGGACCGGTTGAAAAATTTATTACGGCGTTAAGCGTCGGTGCTGTCATATAATCTGGCCGGCGTAAGTTAAGTTATTTCCGTATCGACCTTGATTTTGAATTACAGTCTGGACCGCCTGCGCGAACTCTTCCGTCGAAGTCGTCGTAATAGGAGCGTTAAAGTTTAATACTATATCTCCGCCGGTATTAGAATTAGAAGCGGTCGCGGCCGTCCCGTTAGCGTCGAATCCGTACTGCGACCAGTCTACGCCGGCAAACATTCCGGTCGGATCTTCAAATCCGGTCGTGCTTCCTAGTCCGGGCATAGCCGCTAAAGCCGCTAAAGAAGCAGACAAAAAAGACGCGCCTATCAAAAAAATTGATTTGAAGCAAAGAATCTTGAAAAGCCAAAGCAAAAAATAGTTTAGGCAATAAAATTATAAAAAAAGACCGCTCGATTTGAGCGGTCTTTTTTATGCTTCTATTTTAATGTTTATTCGCTTTATGGCTTCTTGTATCCAATCAGGAAGATACTTCGAGCTATGCTTGATGACATCTCCAAAGCCGCCGTCGATGACGATAGTGTCTGCGTAGTCTGTGTTGGACCTTACAGAGCGCCCAGTCATCTGAACAATTCCACATACTGTCTTCCAAGAGTACCAGTCCGGATTGTTGCTTTGCCTCATCTTGTTCTTCTGCGAGGCTAGCGTAGGATAAGGAATCTTGGCGATTATCTGGAATCTCGCGCTGTCGTTGTCAAAAGACACTCCTGTTCCCATGCTAGGAGAAACTATGACGGTAGGATGCTCGCTCTCGAAGTGCATCTTTAGAATCTCGTCTTTGTTCGAAGAATCATGAAACAGCAGTCGCTTGTCTTTTATAGACTTCTGTATCCAGTTAGAAAGCTCGAACGAGTTGGTGTGTATGATTCCTTTTTTGTTTTTGTACTTGTCGAGAAGCTTCTGTATATAAGGAATGTACCTTTTGAAAGTTTCTTCTTTGGTCTTATACGACATCTTGCCTAAAGGCATGTAGTATATTGGCCGGTTGATTACAGGAAAAGGAGAGCCAATCGAATAGTAGACTGCCTTTGAAGCGTCTATGCCGTTTAGGTTGCAGAACAAGCCTTTGTCTAGAATGGTTCCTGACATAAGGAAAACCATGTCGTAGTGGCTAAAGACGTATTTGTCTAGATAGTCGAAAGCCCATATCGGCTCAAGCGACAGTTCTTTTTGCTTTAGCTTTTCGTTATATCCGCTTTCCAAAACCCAGTTATCAGGATTTTCTTTATATTCTTTCAAGAAGACTTCTATCTTGACTTGATATTGCTTTAGCTCGGAAACAAGCGTCATAAGCCTGACGTCGCTGTTCTTGACGTTTAGCACTTTTGAGATCCTAAGGTCTCTCTTGTCTTCTTTTACGCTTCTTTGCGCAGAGCCCATTCCTTTCTCCATCTGCTCGCATGTCTCTAGTATCTCTGTGTTGAAATAGCGAAGAAATTCTACGTAGGAAGATATGGAAGAAACTGACTTAAGCCTTTTTACTATCTCGTATTCGTTGGAAAACTTGAACTTCTTGACGATTGTCTCTGTTATCTTTATAGAGACGAAGTCTGACATAACATCATCGAAGTCGTGGCTCTCATCAACTATAAGAACTCTGGCGTCTCTTGACTCCATCAGCTTTTGGTTGTACATGGCATAGAGTATGTATAGATAGAAGTTCGTAAGTGAGACTCCTCCGTTGATGTATGACTCTCTCGCGCTTGAATAAGGACAGCTTTCGCAACTGGTCTTGTTTAGACGGTTGAACTCTGCTCCTGACGCGCAAGAGCATGCGTATGCCTCGCATTCGTAGTTTTCTTTTCCTTTTAGGTCGCATATCGAATCGTATGTCGAAGAATACTGGTCTTGCAATATCTTGCTGTTGGTTATCACGTCGACTCTGGCGAACTTGCTTACGTTGGTCTTGTACCAGTCCGATATCATCATGGCCAAATGAGATTTACCCACACCGACCGGCAAATTCAACAAGAAAAACTTGTTCATCTTGTTTTTTTGGTATTCGGAGTTTATGAATTCTAAGGCTTCTCTTTGTTCCTTTCTAGGCTTGAACTTGGCCAAATCTTTTTTTAGCGACATATAATGTGATTTTTTTGTAAAATTTATATAAAATAATGGCAAATAGTTTAAAAAGTGTGGTTTTTTATGTTTTTTCGTTAATATATAAAGAAAAATAACTGCCAGATCCAATGTACATCCTTGACTACGACGAATTCAACATCTACACGACGCCAAGCGACGTCGAAAAATACATCGAAAGCCTAATAAGCGAAGGAATCGAAATCAAAGAAGAAATATATAGCAAATGCCTAAGCTATTTTGGAGAAGACTTGACGCACATCATAGACGATATATTCTTCTACGAAGGCGATTCGATATAAAAAAGCGCCAATTGGCGCTTTTTTTATATTTCTGCTTCTAGCCTGGCAATTTCGTCTTGAATCGCCTTATACTCTTCTTTTTTGTCCATCATTACCTTCTTCGCTTTCTTTCTGTCTGCGTAGACATCCTCAAGCATCCTTAAAGTAGGAGAAAGCCTTTTTTCGAATACCGCTCCGTTCACGCAAAGAACATGCTTTTCTAGATCGATTGGCCTGCCGTTCTCGCATTGCTGCTTGTTTTTCTCGTCTTGTATTCCAATAAAGTTTTCTGGCGCGATAAAGAACTGCCTTTGAGTCGTAGGATAAAGCGAGGCAAAATCGTAGGTCACGCACCATCTGTTCATGCCGACAACTGGATCCTTTACCCACCCTCCGGCGATAGTAGACTCGGCGTCGCCTTTCTCTTCTTTGAACAGAACGATGTTGTCTTGCTCTCTGAATCGGTTCCTCAAAACGCCTTCTGTAATGGCCAGCGATCCCAATGCGTTGTTCATCTGCGAAACTACGTCGACTATTCTGATCCTCGCCAATGACGAGATCGCGTAGATGATAGAGATATAGTTTCTCGCGTCGTGTATCTTCTGAACCAAGACGCTATCGACCGCGTTGTAATACATGAAAGTCTCGAAGTCGTCTTCGTAAAGCTTCTGCAAAGAGCCGTTGTATTTGATCTTGTCGACTCCAACAAGCTTGCTAGAAACGAAGTCCAAAGACGACGACTCTTTTACCTTGATAGAAGTATCGCAGATCTCGTAAAGCTGCATGTAGTCAAAAATCATCCTATGCGCAGGAACTTCATAGTCGGTTCCCCACATCTTGTTTATCTTCTTTACTGGAGAAGATTCTGCAGGATTTATCTTATACTCTTTTCCGTTCATCCATTTGCTAAGCTTTCTAGACCTGTTGACCAAAAACAGCCAGTCGTATTTCAAGAAGTTCCATCCTGTAAGAACCGGCATCTTGGGAACCATTTTGTGGAAGAAAGCGTATAGCATGTCGAACTCGTCTTCGTACTTTACGTATTTGAACTTGTATTCTGTTCCAAACTTTTCAAAGTATTTGTTGGTGTTCGACAGTATTCGGTCTTGCATGTCTTCTGGCATGTCCTTCAATCCAAGAAGTATGATCTTGTCGTCGTATACGATAGAGATAGAAAGGACTTGCGTAGATGCGCCTTCTTTGGTCACGTTTCCGTCCAAGTCTTTGATGTCTGCTGCTTCGGGAAAGCCGTCAACAATCTCTGTTTCTATATCTATGAAGTATATCTTTGGTAAGTTGTATTCAAAAAGCTCTTCTTTTTCCTTTTCTGGAAGTGCGTCCATAAACTCGTAGATGGCGTATCTGTCAGGGTGGCTTACCTCGACATGCTTTACGCATTTGCCGTCCCAAGACTTGAATGTTGGGTGTCTCTGAAGATCGTCGTCTTCGCAAGAAACATACTTCATTGGATTGTCCCAGTCGTAGTATTTTAGCTTGATGTCACCTGTCTTGTCAACATAGCTGCATACCAGCTTTTTGGTATGGCTTAGATATTGAGTTTCAATTAGCATGTTTTTTTTGTTTTTATACTTGTTATATAAACTAACTCTTAAAAGTTAATATATATAATAAATATTTTTTATTGATATGGAAACTGATAACAAGGTGTTATATAAATATGGCTCTAATAAGATTAAAGAGCTAAATATTGATTTATGGAATAAAATAAATAAAATTTTATTAGATATATCATTTAAGGAAAAATTCTATTTATTAGAGAATTCGTTGTTTGAATTGCCAAAATGCGAATGTGGCAATTCGCTTAAGTTTGTTGATATGCAAAAAGGTTATAGAGAATTTTGTTCTAGACGTTGTATGTATGACAGTACTAAATTAAAAGATAAAAGAAAAGATACTTGTATGGAAAAGTGGGGTGTTGATAATCCATCTAAATCCAAACAGATTAAGAAAAAAGTAATAGAAACTAATATAGAAAAGTTTGGACAGGAATGGGCCACTAAATCCGATGAGATTAAAAATAAAATTAAGGACAAGTTTATTGAGAATTGGGGTGTTGATAATCCATCTAAGATTAAA
>ENA-OSIY01001518-OSIY01001518.1-marine-metagenome-genome-assembly--contig:-NODE-1518-length-12316-cov-4.084566_pt1 | contig 12316 bp, 15 predicted proteins | sample MGYA00237884_ERZ534233 | MGnify/ENA primary metagenome ERZ534233 (study PRJEB26412, sample SAMN06343840) | marine metagenome | isolation source: estuarine water | place: USA: Columbia River Estuary... | reverse complement strand
GTTTAGGAAAATGGTATTGGCGTATCTTTATTTGTATCTAGACCGGGGCAAGGCGAGTCAGCGTACCGTATCGTACTCTCCCCTTAAGGGGAGATACGAAAAGTACGCTACGAGCGGTACGTTTCGAGACAAGGGAAATTGAGCATGGAAATAGGTCAGATTCTGGAAGAGCGAGGAACCCGTTATGGCGAGTTTGAAGATCAGTCTTTTCTGTCTCAGGCGCTCAAGGATACGATGAGGCATGGCGGGTGGGACAGGCTGGGCGACGATCAGAAAGAGGCGCTTGAGATGATGGCGGTTAAGATGGCGCGGATTCTCAATGGCGATCCGGATCATATAGATTCCTGGCACGACATTGCTGGATACGCTCTGCTGGTGGTCGATCAGCTGGTGCGTTGCCAGAATGGATCGCCTGATGTAAATGATCAGAACCAGACCGAGAACGGAAACTGAGATGATACCGAAGATTGAAACGCGCCTCGTCGCAGACCTGATCCCATATGCGTCTAACAGCCGCACCCACTCCGATGCCCAGATCGCCCAGATCGCAGCAAGCATCAGAGAGTTCGGCTGGACGAACCCGATTCTTATTGATGGCGATAACACGATCATTGCCGGCCACGGTCGCCTGCTTGCGGCTCGTAAGCTCGGCATGGAGGATGTGCCGGCCATTATCCTTGATCATCTCACCAAGGCCCAGCAGCGCGCACTGGTGATCGCTGACAACCAACTGGCGCTCAATGCCGGGTGGGATATGGATATGCTCAAGGCTGAGATTGATGATTTGAACCTTGAAGGATTCAATCTGGAACTGCTGGGGTTCGATGCCAACTTCCTTGATGGGCTGTTAGAGCCGGAGCCGACCGAAGGGCTGACCGACGAGGACGCTGTTCCTGAAGTGCCTGAGATACCAAAGACAGTGTTGGGTGACGTTTGGGTGTTAGGCAATCATCGACTGATGTGTGGGGATAGCACTAGCGTTACAGCATTTGATCAGCTTATGGGTGGTGCAAAGGCTGATATGATATTTACCGACCCGCCATATGGAATGAGTTATGGTGGTGGCCGCGCCGCAGGAAGCACAAAGAAGGGTGCCTTGGTCAAGGCGCACGGTATGATTATTAATGATGACCTCCAGGGTAATGATTTAATCGCGTTGGTTCGTGATGCAATTGCAACGTCAAGCGCATTGATGAAAGAGGGTGGGGCGCTTTACGCTTGCTTCACCTGGAGAACTTATGCTGAATTTGAAGCAGGACTTGAAAGCTGTGGCTATAAGGTAAAGGCTTGCATCGTTTGGGATAAGAAATCGATTGGTCTTGGCAATAGCAATTACCGTCCACAGCACGAGTTTATCTTTTACTGTGGTGGGCAATGGTATGGTGACAAGTCTGAGTCAGATGTTTGGCATATGAGCCGTGGCGCTACTGGGAAATACGTTCACCCAACGCAGAAGCCTGTTGAGCTTGTTGAACGAGCATTAATTAACAGCAGTAAAGCGGGAGACATAGTGATAGACTGCTTTGGCGGTTCAGGTTCTACGCTAATTGCCTGTGAAAAGAATAATCGCCACTCACGCCTTATGGAACTAGACCCAAAATACTGCGATGTGATCATCAAGCGTTGGCAGGACTTCACTGGGCAGAAGGCTGTTCACGCTGAAACTGGAGAGGTGTTCAATGCCTCACGTTAAGCTCACCGCAAAGCAGGAAGCGTTCGCTCAAGGCATCGCTGATGGGCTGGGGCAGGCGGAGTCATATCGTGCGGCTTATGGTAATGAAGATTGGAAAGACAGCACGATTTATCCTGTCGCCTCTCGCATGATGAAAAATAGCAAGATCGTCGCAAGAATTGCCGAGCTACGCTCCGAGGTGGTTGAGAAACAACTCTGGTCACGTGAAATGTCCGTCAAGGCGCTTGTGCAAGCGTTCCGTGAAGGCAGCGGATCGGTCAAGGTTGCGGCTGTCAAAGAGCTTAACGCGATGCACGGATACAACGAACCGGCGAAGCTCAACATCAGCGGGAACATGGTCAACCGCATTCAGCGCCAGGTGATTGATGGCACAGACGCTGACGATTGACACTCCGCGCTGGTTCAAGCCGCTGCTTGATCCATCCCGATACAAGGGCGCGCATGGCGGGCGCGGATCTGGCAAGTCCCATGCCTTTGCCGAGGCGGTGATCGAGGCGCACGTCATGGATCAGCGGAGGCGCACCGTCTGCGTTCGTGAGATCCAGAAGTCGCTCTCGCAATCGGTCAAGCGCCTGCTTGAACTCAAGATCGAGCAGCTCGGCGTGCAGTCCTATTTTGAGGTGCAAGAAACCCAGATCAAATCCACGCAGGGCGATGGCCTGATCATATTCCAAGGGATGCAGAACCACACCAGCGATAGCATCAAGTCGCTCGAAGGCTATGACTGCGCCTGGGTGGAGGAAGCGCAAAGCCTGTCGCAGCGATCCCTTGATCTACTGCGCCCGACAATCCGCAAGCCAGATTCCGAACTATGGTTCACCTGGAACCCGCGCAACAGTACCGATCCAATCGATGTCCTTCTGCGCGGTGAGAATACGCCACCAAGAACAACCGTCTGCGAGGTCAACTATAAAGACAACCCGTGGTTTCCTAACGTCCTCAAGGATGAAATGAAATACGACCGGGGCCGCGATCCCGATAAATACAAGCACGTCTGGCTTGGCGGATATGTCGGCAACTCAGAAGCCCGCGTGTTCCACAACTGGACCATTGAGGAGTTCGAGACGCCAGATGATGCAACGCACCGGCTTGGCGCTGACTGGGGTTTTGCCAACGATCCAACCGTCCTGGTCCGATGCCATGTCATTGGCCGCACGATCTATGTTGACCACGAAGCCTATCGCGTCGGCTGCGAGATCATGGATACGCCTGATCTGTTCCTGACCGTGCCAGAGTCTGAGAAGTGGCCGATCGTGGCTGACAACGCCAGGCCGGAGACGATCAGCCATATGCAGCGGCATGGCTTCCCGAAGATCATGCCAGCCGTCAAAGGCCCGAAGTCGGTCGAGGAAGGTGTTGAATGGCTTAAGAGCCACGACATCGTTGTGCATCCTAGATGCCGGCACACCATCGATGAATTGACCTGTTACAGTTACAAGACCGATCCTCTAACTGGAGCCATCTTGCCAGTTCTGGCAGATCGTGATAATCACTTGATAGACGCTCTGCGCTATGCGTGTGAGGCTAGTCGTCGTGCAGCACCTAAAAAGGCTGTTGAGTTCACGCCAATGGCGACAATGAGTAGGTGGTAAATGGCTAGACCGACTAGAGATCAACGACTTGGCAACGTGCATGAAGCCGCGTTGAACGAGTTTGATCGCTGCCAGTCGGTGATGCGTGACGAGCGCCTGCAATGTCTCCAAGACCGCAGATTCTATTCAATCGCTGGGGCGCAGTGGGAAGGCCCACTTGGCGAGCAGTTCGAGAACAAGCCGCGCTTTGAGGTGAACAAGATTCACATGAGCGTGATCCGCATCATCAACGAATACCGCAACAACCGGATCGCTGTTGATTTCGTCTCCAAGGATGGGTCCGAAAACGACAAGCTGGCCGAAGCCTGCAACGGACTCTATCGCGCCGACGAGCAGGACAGCGTGGCCGATGAGGCATTCGACAACGCTTTCGAGGAAGGTGTTGGTGGTGGCTATGGCGCTTGGCGTCTCCGCACCACTTACGAAGATGACGAAGACGATGACAATGAAAAGCAGCGCATCCGCATTGAGCCGATCTATGACGCGGACAGTTCTGTCTTCTTTGATCTAGACGCCAAGAAACAGGACAAGTCCGACGCCAAATATTGCTTCGTCCTCTATTCAATCACTCGTGCAGCCTACATTGAAGAATGGGGTGACGATCCCACCACCTGGTCAAATATTATTCACCAGACGCAATTCGATTGGAACACTCCAGACGTTGTGTTCGTGGCTGAGTATTACCGGGTTGAGGAAGTGCGTGAGACAATCCGCATCTTCCAAACCATTGAAGGCGAGGAAGAGCGTTATACCCAGGCCGACTTTGACGCAGACGAGACGCTAGAGGAAACGCTGTTCAGTCTTGGCACCATCGAGATGCGCCAGAAGCGCGTGAAGCGGCGCAAGGTCCACAAGTACATCATGAGCGGTGGCGGCATCCTTGAGGATGCTGGCTACATTGCCGGCAAGAACATCCCGATCGTCCCTTACTATGGCAAGCGGTGGTTCGTTGATAACGTCGAGCGTTGCATGGGCCACGTCCGCCTAGCGAAAGATCCGCAGCGCCTCAAGAATATGCAGCTGTCCAAGCTGGGTGAGATCAGCGCGCTCTCATCCATTGAGAAGCCGATCCTGACGCCTGAGCAAGTTGCCGGCCATCAGATTATGTGGGCCGAGGATAATATCCGCAACTATCCTTACCTCCTGATCAACCCGATCACTGGCCCGAATGGTGAGACGCAGGCCTCTGGTCCTGTCGCCTATACCAAGTCCGCTGCGATCCCGCCTGCAATGGCTGCGCTGCTTCAGCTCACCGAAATTGATATGGCGGAAATCCTCGGCAACAATCAGCAGGCCGAAAAGATGGTGTCCAACATCAGCGGCAAGGCTGTCGAGCTGATCCAGACGCGCCTGGATATGCAGAGTTTCATCTACATGACCAATATGGCGAAGGCGATGCGGCGCTGCGGTGAGATATGGCTGTCGATGGCTAAGGACGTTTACGTTGAGGAAAAGCGTAAGATGAAGGCCATTGATCCGATGGACCAGGTGTCTTCCATCGAGCTTATGAAGCCGATCATCGATCAGGAAACCGGCGAACTGGCTTATGAGAACGATCTATCCAAAGCCACCTTTGATGTGTCGGTTGATGTTGGTCCGTCCTTTACCAGCCGCAGGGACGCAACCGTGCGAGCCCTCACCGGCATGATGCAAGTCACGTCCGATCCTGAAACGCAGATGATCCTCCAGTCGATGGCGATCATGAATATGGATGGCGAAGGTATTGGCGACATTAAGGACTTCTTCCGCACCAAGCTCGTGCAGATGGGCGTGATCAAGCCAACCGAGGAAGAACAGCAGGCGATGATGGAGGCTATGGCCCAAGGCCAGCAGCCTGATCCGCAGTCGGTCTATCTCATGGCAGCAGCCGAGGAGGCCCAGGCCAAGTCCATTCAGGCCCAGGCCAACGCAGAATACAGCCTGGCCCGCGCTGAGGAAAGCAAGGCAAAGACTATGGAGACTCTCTCCACCATCGACATTGATCAGCGCAAGTCTGCAATTGAGACGGCTGAAAAGATTGGGGCAGCATTGCAGCCCCGAGTGAATGTGGTCCCATCCGCCACGCAATTCGGATGAGTTTGACGGGGTACTTATGAAAACGGCAGAACTGGAGAGCATCAACAATCTCAATGATATTGAGGTCAACACCGAATCTAACGACGCAGCCAACGATGAGATCAATACCGTCGATGCTGAAGATGAAGATGATGGTGAGGATGATGTTGTTGTCTCAATAGGTGAGGAATCGCCACCTCAGGAGGAAGAAGTTCGTGCGCCAGCATGGGTGCGTGAGCTGCGTAAATCCAATCGGGAAAAAGAACGGAAGATTCGCGAACTAGAGGCACAGCTTAATACCGCAGCGACTGAGATCAAGCCGGTCGCACTTGGCAAGAAGCCCAGCCTAGAGGAATGCGATTACGATTCTGAAGAGTATGAAAACAAGTTGTCCGCCTGGTACGACGACAAACGCATTCATGATGCGTCCGAATCCGAAGCAGTGGCCCAGCGAGATGCTGAATCCAAAGCTTGGCAAGGCAAACTTAATTCATATGCGAAGGCGAAAGCCTCGCTCAAGGTGCATGATTATGACGAGGCCGAGGCTGTCGCCTTGGAAGCGTTCAGCATTACGCAGCAGGGAATCGTTATCCAAGGTTCTGACAATCCCGCGTTGATAATTTACGCACTCGGCAAAAATACTGTGCGCGCAAAGGAACTGGCCTCAATCACCGACCCTGTGAAATTTGCCTTCGCGGTCGCAAAACTGGAGACTCAGTTGAAAGTTACAAATCGCAAGGCAGCAGCATCGCCTGAACGCACCATCTCCAGTGGAGGTGGCCGCATCTCTGGCAGTGTGGACTCAACCCTAGATCGCTTGCGTGATGAAGCCTTGAAGACCGGAGACTTATCAAAGGTCATGGCTTATAAACGCAGTAAAAAATCAAACTAATTTGGAGTAATTACAATGGCTAACGCATTTTCCAAAGAAGAGATTGTTGCCTTTGAGGACATCCTCGAAGGTTTTAACGATGCTCTAATCCTGTCGAAGAACATCAATATCTACAATACCAACGGCGTAACGATGGAACGCGCTCGGGACACCATGTGGCGTCCGCAGCCCTACATCGCCCAGTCGTTCACTCGTACCGTCGGAAGCTCAATCGCTTCTAGCGTTTCGACCATGACACAGCTTTCTGTTCCTTCGACCTTGGGTTTCAGCCCTTGTTCGGCTTGGGAAATGAACGCTCTGGAACTGCGTGATGCGTTGCAGGAAGGCCGTCTCGGCGAATCTGCAAAGCAGAAGCTGGCTTCTGACATCAACCTGTCCGTCATGGATTTGGCTGCTGCCCAAGGCACGCTGGTTGTTCCGATTGCTACCGCTGCTGGTACTTATGATGACGTTGCCCAGTGCGACAGCATCATGAACGAGCAGGGTGTTATGGCTAGTGATCGCTATCTGGCTCTGTCCAGCCGCGATTATAATGGCATGGCTAACAACCTGGCGCTGGCGACTCGTTCGTTCACCGGCACCAAGTCGGCCAACGCTTATGAGCGTTCGTATGTTGGCCCCGTCGCCAGCTTCGAAACTTATAAGCTGGACTATGCCAACCGCTGCGTTGCCAACACGGCGACTGTTACCATCGACACGACTGGCGCTCAGGCCCAGTATGTGCCGAAGGCAACTGTCACCAACGTTGGTGGCATCCTCAACGTGGACAACCGCTATCAGACCGTCACCGTCTCAACGACGACTGGCGTCACTGCTGGCGATGCGTTTACGATTGATGGCATCGAAGCTGTTCATCACATCACCAAGCGCACGACTGGTGAACTCAAGACGTTCCGCGTCATTGAGGTATTGACCAGCACCACGATGGTTATCAGCCCGCCGATCATCTCGGCAGCTACCTCGCCAACTGATGCTGAGCTTCAGTATCAGAACGTGGAGCTAGTGTCGGCTGGTTCGACTGAACCCGTCAACTTCCTGAACGTTGCTGCCTCAAGCATCAACCCGTTCTGGCGCAAGGATTCGATTGAACTCCTGCCAGGCCGTTACGCTGTGCCGGATGGCGCTGGTGTTGATGTCATGCGCGCCTCAACCGACCAGGGCATTGAACTGGTGATGACGAAGCGTTTCGACCCGCTGACGTTCCAGACTCTTTACACGCTGGATACGCTCTACGGTGTCGTGATGACGAACCCTGAAATGGCGGGCGTACTGCTCTTCAATCAGACGTAAACTGGGGACGGGGAGGCTTCGGCCTCCCCAACTTCCGTGATCAGGAGTGATTGAGATGCCGCTTAAAAAAGGTTACAGTCGGTCCAGCATCGGCAAGAACATTAAGATGGAAGAGGGATATGGTCGCCCGAAAAAGCAGGCCGTTGCCATCGCTCTGAACGTCGCTCGTGACGCTGCGATGAAGGCTGGCAAGCCATCAAAGGCTCCTAAGCGGAAGGCAAAGAAATGAAGATGGGACTCTACGCCAACATCAATGCGAAACAGAATCGCATCAAGTCTCAGAAGGCGGCTGGCACGAAGGTCGAGCGGATGAAGAAGCCTGGTAGCAAAGGCGCTCCCACAAAGGCTGACTTTGTTGCATCGGCAAAGACCGCCAAGCCGATGAAGGGCAAAAAGAAATGACCGACTTCCCGACGACTCTTTACCGCACGCCTGGGCCGCACAGGAAGCCACGCGGTGGAACCTACGCTTATAAAGGCGCTGCCGATCAGGCGGCGTTTGACGATCTGATCTCTAAGGGTTGGTTCCCGTCCTATGAGGATGCTGTGGCCGGCACCATCAAGGCGGTTGAGAAGCCTATTGACGAAGTGTCCGCCCCAACCCGCAGCGAACTGGAATCCAAGGCCAGCGAACTTGGGGTATCGTATGATGGCCGAACTTCTGATAAGAAGCTGGCAGAACGCATCGCAAAGGCTTTGGAGGTCTGATCATGGGATACACCAAGCGCCAGTTCATTACCGGAGCCTTTGAGGAGATCGGGCTTGCGGATTACGTGTTCGACTTGCAGCCTGAACAGTTGCAGTCGGCTCTGCGGCGCTTGGACGCAATGATGATGGAGTGGAATGCTCAGGGCATCCGCCTTGGCTTCCCCATCGCTTCCAGCCCACAAGATAGCGATCTGGACACGCCTGCTGAAACCCCAGACAGCGCATGGGAGGCGGTGATCACCAACCTCGCCATCCGCATTGCGCCTGGCTACGGCAAGACAGTCGCACCTGATACCAAGATGATCGCCAAGAACGCCTTTAACACGCTGTTGATGCGCGCCACCTTCCCGCTAGAAAAGCAGTTCCCAGAGACGATGCCAATCGGGCAGGGCAACAAGCCTTGGCGGTGGATCAACCCATACGCTTACAGGCCATATGATCCTTTAGCTGCTGGGCCTGATGGCCCGATTGAATGGAGTTAAGTTAATGCCGACAATCAACCAACTTCCGTTAATCACGCAGCTTTCTGGCGGTGATAATATTGTTCTGTATGTTCCCAACCAGGGTGACTCGCGCCGAGCCTCGCTCACCACGCTGATTGCGTTCATCGAAGAGAACTTTGGCGCTATCGTCTGCACCAGTGTGCAAACAACAGTGACCACCTTTGCCCAACTGCCGACCCCCGTCGGCATTGCCGGCACCCGCGCATTCATCACTGACAGCTCGACTGCGACATTCGCCGCGACGGTTGCTGGCAGCGGTGCCAATATCGTTCCGATCTACAGCGATGGAACCAACTGGAAAGTTGGCTAATGCCGAAAGACTCGCGCCTCGCTCGTGCTGGCGTGACTGGCTACAATCAGCCTAAGCGCACGCCTGGGCATCCGAAGAAGTCGCATATCGTTGTCGCCAAGGTTGGCGATGAGATCAAGACGATCCGGTTCGGCCAGCAGGGTGCCAATACCGCAGGCAAGCCAAAGGCTGGTGAGTCTGATGCGATGAAGGCCAAGCGCGCATCCTTCAAGGCGCGGCATGGTGCTAACATTGCCAAGGGCAAGATGAGCGCAGCCTTCTGGGCAAACAAGGTGAAGTGGTGAGATGGTCCAGATTCCGATCCTGAGAGGCATCTACACGGACAATGGGCCGGACTTCCGCACGTCATATCCAGTTAATATGGTGGCCGTGCCGAAAGCGAATGGCATTAGCGAAGGGTTCCTGCGTCCTGCCGATGGGATCGTTGCCAACGGAACTGGCCCAGGCACTGATCGCGGAGGCATCAACTGGAACGGCGACTATTATCGCGTCATGGGATCAAAGCTGGTTGAGATTGACATCAACGGCGCTGTCACCGTGCTTGGTGATGTTGGCGATGATGGGCTGCTGGTGACACTTGATTACAGTTTTGATCTGCTTGGGATCGCCAGCAATGGTAATCTGTTTTTCTGGAATCCAGCAACGTCAGTCCTGGCACAAAACACCGATCCCGATCTCGGAACAGTGATCGATGTTGTCTGGGTTGATGGCTACTGGATGACGACGGACGGGGAGTTTCTCGTTGTCACAGAGCTGAACAACCCATTCGCTGTCAACCCGCTCAAATATGGTTCGTCCGAAGCCGATCCCGATCCGGTGGTTGCGCTGCTGAAACTACGCAATGAGGTCTATGCGCTGAACCGAAACACCATTGAAGTGTTCAACAACGTCGGCGGAGATCTGTTCCCGTTCCAGCGGATTGAAGGCGCTCAGATCGAAGATGGCGCAATCGGGACGCAGGGGTGCTGCAATTTCATGGAGACTATCGCGTTTCTCGGTGGAGGATTCAACGAAGCGCCTGGCATCTACATGGGCGTTAATGCGGTTGCCAATAAGATCAGCACGCAGGAGATTGATGACATCCTGCTGGAATATACCGAAGCCGAATTGGCGCTGGTGAAATTAGAGGCGCGCAATGATCGAGCGCACGATTTTCTGTATATCCACCTATCAAACAGGACGTTGATCTTTGATGCTGCTGCAACGCAGGAAATTAAAGAACCAGTTTGGTGCATATTAACCAGCAGCATCAATGGTTACAGCAAGTATCGCGCCCAGAACTTTGTGTGGTGCTTTGACAAATGGCTTATTGGCGATCCGACAAATAGCAATATTGGCTATATGGTAAAGGATATTTCATCTCATTATGGAGTTGCAGTGCGCTGGGAGTTCGGGACGACCATTGTTTACAACGAAGGGCGCGGCGCGATCATGCACAATTTGGAGCTTGTCGGTCTGACAGGCTCCGTGGCCTTTGGCGAAGATCCGACCATCAACACGAGTTATTCAATTGATGGGCAGAACTGGAGCCAGCTCAAATCCATTAACGCTGGCACCATTGGTCAACGTGCGAAACGCCTGGTCTGGTTCCAGCAGGGATGGATGCGTAACTGGCGGATTCAGCGATTCCAAGGCACCTCAGACGCTCATATGTCTTTCGCCAGGCTAGAGGCGGCTATTGAGCCGCTGGCGTTCTAATGGCCTTCGAAAAACTGAATCTCAGCCGCGACCAGCTTGCGTCATTTTTGCAAGACTTTGAGCAGATCAGGCAGTTTGAGAAACTGTTCAGCACGGTTGACACAATCAGCACCATCACAATTGATGAGATAGGCATTTCGGCTGATAGTGCTTTTGCGGCTGCTAATGAGGCTCTTGCCGGCATCGCAACACTGAACGATCTGGTCGCTCCGCTTGTTGTTGCCCCACCGCCCACTGGCGGCACCGTGACCAGCGTTGATGCTTCAGGCGGATCAACAGGCCTCACGTTTACCGGTGGACCTATCACATCAAGCGGGACGCTTACGCTCGGCGGGACGCTGGCGGTCGCCAATGGCGGCACCGGACAGACCAGTTACACCGATGGCCAGCTCCTGATCGGCAACACGACCGGCAACACGCTCACTCCAGCCACGCTGACAGCAGGCACAAACGTCACGATCAGCAATGGCGCTGGTGCAATCACCATCAACGCAACACCAGCGGTTGGTAGTAGCCAAGATTTACGGACAATATTGGCAAAAAATAGTAATGAGCAGACAACTGCAATTGCTGCCAAAATTGATTTGGCCGGCAGTACTGCATTTACATCGGTGTAGGTAAGACCGGTTATTAATCTTCCCTCTTTTAAAGTGAGTGCATACCGGTCAAACCAATAAGCGACTGCTTTAAGTAATACTAGAAGGCCAAGAAGAATTGAAAGTTGCACCCGAGCAGAAACTGTTGTGCGATCCTCTTTAACTTGAGTACGAATTCCACCATAAATGTAATGGACTACCGATGCTGCAAGTATTGAAAGAATAATTGTTGAGATGGCCCAACCAATTAAAGATTGCCACATTGGTAATTTAAAGGCAAAAAAGGAGACATCTTTACCAAATTGTGGATCTAGCACACCAAAATTTGTTGAGTTTTTAAAAAGCAGCCACTCTTGCCAAAGTCTGGAGCCTGAGTTACCAGCAAAGTAGAAAAGTGTAAGAAATATGCCAATTGTTAAAAATTTACGGATTGGATCGATCTGGGAGCGATAGCGCTCAAGGTTATCTGCCTCAACCGCAATCGGTACATAAATTGGTCGCTTACGAAATGCAAAATATATATTTGCCAGAATAAAGAGTGCGGTAATAAAGCTAAGTATACCAAGGACAAACTTTGTTTTTGCGAGAAACATGCTAAGATGAGTAATTGTTTAATGCCTTCCAATATCCATAAAGGTAGTTCATTAAACAAAATGAAAACTGACGAATTGAAACAGATGGCGTTATCATTTAATATTACGCCAGGAAACACGAAAAAATGTGTTATTAAACAACTATTTCGATAGATTAGAGTCAGTTGATGTTTCGTTTACTTACTCGGATAAATTTGATTCAAATACCAATGTGCATCTTTGCATCCCAGCAAATGAGCATAAAATAAAAGGTAACTATGACTTTGTTATTGTTGATGAAGCACATGAGAATTATTTGGCTGATAGAGTACAAAAAATAATCACAAAGATTAATCCAACAAAACAGTTATTGTTAACTGGTACACCTTCTAAATTTATATATGAAGG
>ENA-OSIY01001517-OSIY01001517.1-marine-metagenome-genome-assembly--contig:-NODE-1517-length-12319-cov-5.677095_pt1 | contig 12319 bp, 8 predicted proteins | sample MGYA00237884_ERZ534233 | MGnify/ENA primary metagenome ERZ534233 (study PRJEB26412, sample SAMN06343840) | marine metagenome | isolation source: estuarine water | place: USA: Columbia River Estuary... | reverse complement strand
CTCGTGGGCTCGGAGATGTGTATAAGAGACAGCTTCATTAGGTTTCGGATTTGAAGCATCTTCAATAACATGTGCCAATTGAAAAACGATGCTCAAAATTAATCCTGCTGTGTAATGCATAACAAAAAAACCAATTAAAACTTTCCACCACAATACTCCTAAAATCATAGGAAGTACAATCCAAATCGAAAAATAAATAACTTTTGTAATTACTAAAGTTGTCCAAAGTATTTTAGGAGATTTAACCTCGCCATAAGATAATTTTCTATTTAAATAACCTTTCATCTGTTTAAAATCAGTTGTTAATGACCAATTGAAGGTCAATAATCCGTACAAAAAAATAGAATAATAATGTTGAAATTTGTGAAAACTATACCATTTTGCATCTTTTGTAAAACGGATAATTCTTCCCGCATCTAAATCTTCATCATGCCCATGAATGTTGGTGTAGGTATGGTGCAATACATTGTGTTGTACTTGCCAATTGTATACATTTCCGGCCAAAATATAAATAGTTCCCCCCATAAATTTATTGACCCAGGATTTAGAAGAATAGGCTCCATGATTTCCATCGTGCATCACATTCATTCCAATGCCTGCCATTCCAACTCCGATAACAACATTTAGTAAAAGATAAACCCAAAAAGGCATATCCATAGCTAGTAAAAAGAAATAAGGCGCAAGGAAAATAGAAAACATCACTATTGTTTTCAAGTGCAGCTTCCAATTTCCGGTTCTCTCAAGATTATTTTCTTTGAAATAATTATTAACCCTCGAATTTAGAGTTCTAAAGAATTTAAGCGAATCGTTTTTAGAAAAAATAGGCGTTGTAGTATCCATGTTTTTTTATTCAAATTTTTTCAAATATAATTATTTTGATGTAGTAATACACACTGCAACTTCAGGTGGAAGCAGACTTGAAAAAGATAATTCAGATGTGTTTTTTGAAAATTGCATTATGCATCAAAATATTTTAGATAATGCCTCTTCATTTGATAAATATATATCTTTTGGGTCAGGAGCTGAATTAGACAGAAGATATGACATAGATCCTTCTGTAGATATTAAAAGTTCATTTCCGATTGATCCTTATGGTATGAGTAAAAATTTTATAGCAAAATCAGGTCTTTTATATCCAAATTTTCACAACATAAGGATATTTAATGTATTTAATGAAGATGAATTGTCTACAAGAATGATAAAAGCAAATATAATTAATTACATAAATAAAAAACCAATAGTAATTCATCAAGACAAATGGATGGACTTTTTTTACATGAATGATTTATGTGAAGTTTTAAAATTTGTTATTGATTCAAACTCACCACAAAAAATTATTAATTGTTCATATCAAGAAAAATACAAACTTAGTACAATAGCTGAAATAATCAATCAATTATCTAATTACAAAGTTGATATTGTAATAGAAAGCAATTCTTTTGGTCTAAATTATTACGGTGATTACAATTTGCATTTATTTGATATGGATTTATCTGGATTGCATTTAGGTATAACAAATACATACAATAAATTAAGGAATGAATTAAATTGAAAAACCTATTAGTGAATTTTTCTGTTGGAGATAAATGTATTGACTCATTAGAGGGGGATGTATTTCTAAATTCTCTATCAAAATTTAATACATTCGAAAAGGCTGTATTTGTAAGTAACGTAAGCCCAGCAAATATTAAGAAGCTTGAGAAATATTTCGATATTGTAATTCCTAATAATGAAAATTTGTATACAAGTTATCTGGCATTATATAACTGGCTATCGGAACACGTTGATGAATATAAGTATGTAATGCATTCTGATTTAAGAGATGTTGTAATTCAAAAAGATCCTTTTAGTTTTTTTGAGTCAAATCCTGAAATCAATATGTTTTACTCTTTAGAAGGTATGAAAATAATTGAAAATGATTGTAACTTATGGTGGGAACAAAATCTTAGAACAATTTTAAGATCACACAATGGTTCTTACGGAAATGAGTATGTAATCAATGGCGGAATTTTTGGTGGAAAAATTGAGCATATGATAAACCATTGTTTGATGATGTTTTCAAACACTAATAGAAAATCTCAATTTTTAGTAATGGATCAACAGTTTTTAGGATACTTAAGTCAATATCTTAAGATGAATCCTAAAAATATGCTTTGTCACCCTTATAAAGATACTTTTGCTTGCACTGGGGAAGCAATTAAGAGAGACAATGTTGAAGTTTATTTTGATGGAACTTATGTAACCAATAAGGAGGGAGAACCTTATTGTATTTTTCATCAGTGGGATAGAACTGAACTAGCAAAGCATTTTCAAAGTAAAGAATTAAACACCTTGCGATTCTCTCTCTAAATCTATATCTAAGCTAGATGCATTTTCAGGTTTTGCTTCATTTTTAGTTGCTATAATAAGCTGAATAGTTTCGAACTCTTTCATACTCAAATTTGAAAACTCTTCTTTACTCATAGAAACTAAACCTCGTGTCATATAATCAATTTCTACTACTAAAGGTGGCACGGGGTAGGTTTCAGTATCATTTGGATTATAATATTTTTTAGTAGCAATATAGTAAAAATTAGCTTCATCTGCATTCAAATATAAGTAGTTTTGATACTCAACCCATAATTTTTCAATTGTCTTGTGATCAATTGCATGAATCAATGATGATTCAAACTCAGGAATATAGTCTTTCTGAGTGTCTGTGTCATAAGCTCTCAAAATAGCAATATTGAGGATTTCACGTTTTTCAAATTCTGAATTCTGGTAAATAATATTATCTTTTTTTCTAAATGATTTAGCGTCAATTAATAATCCTTCTTTCCAGGTTATTTCACGGATAATAAACTTTACAGAATCAATATTGATAATGTGAACTTTATTCGATTTGTTTTTTTCGTAAAATTCAATAAATTCTTTCATAGTAAAAATTCTGATACTCTGCTATTTAATAACCCGTTGAAAGCTGTAAACTCTGATAGTCTGACAGTGAACTTATACTCAATAAAATAACCATTACCTGGACTTATAGTAATAGTTGGCTGTTGCCAATCTACATTTTTCATAGTGTAAAAAAATACACTTCCAAAATACATTGTAAGTGAAGATGCATTTGTATTTATAAAACTATAATTTTGAGGACTAAAAAGTTTAATTGTGCCTGTAACCCTTCTGCTGCTCAAAGAAGCAAATCTTGGTCCAGCAACATCATAAAAATCTTTTAATATATTTCCCTTAGAAAAACCTGGATAAGTAAAAGTAAAATCTACAGATTGTTGTATGGACAATGACATACTAACAATTTTATGAATTGGCATACTATTTGAACTGTAAGCGTTCTGAACAGTTTTAGCAAAATCTCTAAAAGCATTACTGCCTATAAAAACACCTGAACTAAATGCGCAGTCTGAAAGATTTATAGCTCTATATTTATCTTGAAAATTATTAGACTCAGCAGTATTAAATTGACCATCTTTTTCATTCAATGGCTTCATTTTTATGTAATTATTATTTAATAAAGGTCTATTTATAGTGACCCCATCAGGTGAAATTACAGATCTACCACCTACTAAAGAACATGAAATATCAACATCTCCTAATTGATCCATGCCGTCTACGCTAATGTTAAAAGAGCTTATAAAAGCTGGACCAAAAGATTTATGTGTTGGTATGCTTGAACAAAACAATAATGGATATAAAGGTATTATCGAAGCTCTGTAAATTACATTTTCTGCTGAATATTGTTGATTAACATTTGTTGATAATATTGGACTAAAAGAAAAATTACCTGAATACTGATATTGATTAAAAACAGGATGATTCAATACTGACAAACCAGAAAAATTCTGTACTGGTGCATAAATACTTTCACCAGAATTATCGGTGAATGATGAACAATATAATGGTTTGTAATCATTTGAAAATCTTTTGTAAAAAAAATTTCCAGATACGTGTGTGGCTCTGTTTGTCATATTTGCACTTAGCAAATACAAGTCCCACAAATGAGACCTTGAGCCTGTAATGTTTTTAGCTATCCTATATCCACCAAAATATTTAAATTGCTGATTATATAAATCTGTCTGAGTAAAAGGAGCCAGCTCACAAACATATATATTATGTCCTGAAGCTGGGTATATTCCATTTATGACATTATTTATAATATCTGGCATTTATTTTCCGCCTGTCATTTCTAACCATTTTTTGGATAGTGCTTTTACCAATTCATATCTCATCAAGCCAACATTATGAGGATCTGGATAAAAGGTTTCCTCATTATCACCATCTTTAATCTTAATTACAGAAAAGAAACTAGTAATGATGTTTTTACAAAGTACTGAAGTTCTCAATAATGGATTACCTGTTACGGAATTGATGATAGTTGCGTCTTCAATAATGCTTGACATATCAGCAAAATTCCTTCCTTTGACATCGCAACAAATTTCACATTTTCCATTAGGATCCATTTTGTAGCAAAGAACTTCTCCATCAGTGTTTTTAATAACATTGCAAGTAATTCTTAATTCAAATCTTTTTCCAGCGTCTACAAAAATACTCATTAATAACTTCCTGTCGGTTTTAGTACTGGGTCAAATGTATAGTTTTGAGTTGCTACTGAAAAATTTACTTTACTCTTCTGATAATTCATTTTAGAATGTTCTTGTGACTCGGTTGACCACACTACTTCAGGTAACTCTAGTTTAATTGGTCCCATATCAAAAGTTATACCATCATTATTTATGCTACTTGGTCCAGATAAAAACTCAACCATTGCCCAAGGTTTCATAGGTCCAGTGTAGGTAATTGATCCTGAAATTTTACGTCCTTCAGAATAATATCCATAAGGTAATGAATTCTTGAAAAAATTTAACTTTTTATCACTATTTTTGCTATTTAAAGTAAATATTGGTTTCAAATTATTTTCAATGCTTATAGACATTTCAGTAACATATATACTATCCAATTGTGATTGTTGAAATCCTCTAAAAAGTTTAGAATCTAAAATGCCACCTAAGCCAAACAATCCATATTCTGGAGCACTTTTGTAAACTCTGACGTTATAACCATTAAGAATATAACTTGGTTTTTTCTTAAAATAATTTTCTACAATTGAGGCAAAATTGTTGAACATTTGTACTTGATAAGTTCTATCAACATTCAATACTTTTAATTCAATATTGGCAACTATTTGCTCTCCTGGAATAAAACTTATTGTAAACTTGTCAACTAAACATCCACTCAACAAGCCTTGTTTTAAAGTAAATAATGAGAATGATGCTTCTTTTCCGTTAGATTGTGGATAAGCAGAAATATAGGAAGTGTCTCTATTGAATCCGACATTAACTCCAGCACCAATGGTAAGCAATCTATCAGCTTTATTAATAGCAGTGACTGTTACCAAATCATAACTTGTGTTTGTGTCGGATTTTATTTTTGCTTGAAAAGGTAAAGATAGTCCCATAAATTCGGAAATATTATCAATATAAAGCTGACTTGTTCCAGCTGTTATGGTAGAAGCATTATCAGTTGTAAATCTGCCTATAAATGAAGTTGGAGAACCTTTGAAAGCTTCTATGCAATAATCAAAAAAAGCAGCTAAAGAGAAATCTAAATATCCCCAGCTATCAACTTTGAAAGGATATGTAAAACTAACAACATATTCTTTTGGTCCTAATTGAAATGTATTTGGATTTGCCCCTTCACCTGCGTATCTTTGTCCAGCATCAGAATCTTGAGTTCCTTGCATATTAAAACTATCAATTGAAAATAAATAGTTCGTATTGATATTTGAAAATGATAAATTGAAATCTGGATCTTCACCAAATTCTCTAGACAGTGCAAAAATATCAAAATATCCAGTTTCAAAAGCTGGCGCATATAAGTGTGAACTAAAGTTGTTATAAGCTTCTTTATAGAGGTATTGTGATGGGAAATATTCTGAACTACCAATACTAGGAGCAATTACAGTTTGATCTACGGCAAATGCTTTAAAATCTGATTTAAATGAACTGGCATCAATATTTTCTTTCATATCAAGCCTATGGGGTTGTTTCAATAGTTATAAGATCGTAAATATCCCATAAAATTGGACCATTGTTTATTCTTGTTACATCTGTTCCAGGTGTTACATAAGCGTCCAAAATTCTATCAAATACTTGTAAATCATTTCCTAATTCAAATCTTTGATTTCTTGCTGTGCCTTTTGGAACTGTAGTGGTAAGTGTTGTAGGCTCACCATTTTCACCATTCTGTGCAATAACTGTTACAACTAAATCGTTTTTAATTGTTTGATCATCTGTTGTAGCAATTCCCGTTGTAGAACCATTGAAAATAATATTTGAAGAAGATAGATCATCTACGTAAGGAACATAAACTGATATTTTTCTAGATTCAAGTGAGACTCTATTTGTAAGTTTCATTCCACGTCTTAAAATTTCACCAGATATATTTCCGTCATCTAGGTATCCTCTAAACTTGTAATAAGCTGTTCCTCCAGTGCCAGTCCAAGAAGATCCACTATTTACAGATGTTAAACCTTGTCCAGAACTTCCTGAAATAACTCTAGTGTAAAGAGCTGTGGACCCTAAGCCAGTTGAAAAGTCTGATGGCTTGTTCAAAATCAACCAATAAGTAGTGCCTTGTAGAAGATTGGCTCCAGTGCTGAATTTTACAGTATATTCGTTTGTGCCCTGTAGAATATCTGAATTTCTTATGACTGAAGCGCTTGTGATCATTCCATTGGGTGTTGGTGTTGATCCAGTCGCAGAGTAAATTGATATAGATAAACCTGTTGTTCCAGATCCAGTAGATTGACCACCAGCAGAATATTTTAATTTAAGAGTAACTCCACCAACAAAACAATTTTCATTTGGTGTAATCTTAAACGCTGATAATCCGTTTCTTAAAACTAAATCAGAATCATCAACTATTGAAGTCATTGTATTGTAAGATGGGTACTGAATTTCATTAATATTAGTAAGCTTTCTTTCAATCAAATCGCTACTCAATTGTGGTTTTTTGTAGACGTGATAGAAAAGTGGATTTGTTATACCAGCACCTGACCAATTTAATTCAACTAGATAATTACTTGTAGTGAAATTTGAAGAAACAAGATTGCTATATACCGGAATGCTTTCTACATATTCATCTGTCGAAATATTGTAAACAATTGTTGTTCCATAAATTTGAGTCCCAGATGACAATGAAGATATATAGTTAGAACAAGGGATAACTAAATTGGTAAATCCTGTTGCAGCTGCTGTATTATTACTTCCAATTGCGGCATTGTAAGTTATTAGATCGCCTCTAAAAATAGCAAATGTGTGCTGAACGTCAGATCCTACAGTTTCGTAATAGGCTTTGGAGAAATTGTAAGGCAGTTCAAATCTTTCAAGTCCACTAAAAGATAAACCCTTAGAATAGAATTCTGTTTTTCTAAAAGGCTGCGTGGCTAACAATTCTCTATTAGTTTGACTTGAATTGAAAGATACAGTACTTAGATATCTATAAACTGCAGATACTGTGTTTGAAACATAATCATTTGATTGATAAGCAGTTAGTGCTTCATTTGCGTTAGTGCAACTTTCAATAATTAAATTTTTATCGGCAGAGTCACCTAATATTTGATAAGTTGATATGTCTGTTGGCATATCAACAATAGTTCTTGTTAAACCTGTACCTGAGTCTACTACTACTGGATTTTCAGGATTTTTAACCATAACCTTGCTTATAGGAATCCAGCTTTGAGGTAGTGGAGGAAAATAATCAAAATTATTTATATTTTCAGAAGTTTCTAAGACTGGAAAACCTGTAATAAATTTGACTCTTGGTTGAAATAAGAAAGTGACAGGATTGTCAAGATAATAGGTGACAGGTAATGTTCCGAAAGAAGACCCATTATAGTATGAAGGATCAACTATTAATCCTGTCATATCATCTGTAGTATTTGAAAAAGTTATCAAATAGTTTCCAACAAATGCTTGAATCGGAAAGCCCAAATTCTTAGCAATTGTTGCATCTTTTACATACAAAATACTTGTTCCAGATAAACAAGTTGTGCTTACAGTTGTTGCCCAAGTTTGAGTTGCTTTTTTTACTTCAGAAATTGGTAAACCTAAAGTTACACCGTATTTATAACTTGCACCAAATCCACCTGAAGAATAATTTTTAGACCACTCTTTTTTTAACGGAATTTTTTGTGGTTGTAAATTAAATACGGATCCATTGTAAGCAACTTGTCCGCTTCTTACCGTTACATAATAAGGATCAAATGCAATGTCATAAGTTGTTTCGCATCCTAAAGGAGCAGTTTCAAGAATGCCAAAATATGGAGATCCATTATTTGCCATTGAAAGTAAATTATTTATTTCAAATATAGAAGAACCAGGAGTATCAATATCTCCAATGCCATAATTCAAAGCATCGTAAATATTACCTACTGTTTTTGTTAATTCAAGAACTATCTCTTCAACTTTTGATGATATTGCCATTTTATATATTTATACTCAACTCTGATGATAGATAGGATAAAAGTCTGCTTGGTAAAAGTTGATTAGAATTTTGCCAATAAGATTTAAAATCTGGCTCCCAAGTTGAATTTCCTGCCCAATTTTCAATAATTTCTTTTGTTAAATTTTTCTGTGTATTATATTGTTCTGAAATTATTACATAATTTCTTATAATTGAACCAACTACTATTTTAGAAATATTCTCTTCCGTATATCCAAAGTATCCTCTTGGTAATCTTTCATCTATAAGTTTGAAAAATACTCTAGAGTTTTTTATCGTCCCATCGTAATAAGAAACGTCTGCAATGAATTTATAAATTTCTAATTGATAAGTTTTATTTGTAGTAAAAGATAACTCTTGAGATGTTTTTATAATCTCTTCAGCAGTACTAATATCTATGTCTTTACTTATAATAAGAGGACTACCGCTAGGGTCACTTTTTGGTCTTGCTAAAGAAAATGTAAGTTCTTCTCCCTCTGAACTATCAGAGGTTAAAAATACTTTTCCAAATATGTAACCGTCTGACATTATGTCAAGATTTCCTAATATTTGTTGAATCGTATAACCTTGTTCGTTACCTGTAGGAAGTTCTATATTTGAAGTAGATAAAGCTGTCTTAACAAGTCCTTTGCCAAAACTTAAAACATCTAAAACCATATTGAAGTTTTGTGATTTTATAGCTGATAATCCATACAATAACTGTAAATTTCGCTCAACTGTATTATTTGACAAAGCATATTCTTGAGAAGCTAAAGCAATATCTACAGTTTTTTCTGTTTGGTCTAAAGCAAGCACTAGATTATTCATTGTGATTGCTGACGCATAATTCATTGCCATTATTTGTTCCTAATCACAATCTTGTCAGTAAGTGGAAATCCATAATATTGATCATTGATTTCGTCTAAAGTTTTACCAACAACTAAATAAGAAAGTTTTTCTATTTTATTACTGTCAATCAAAATAGGACTTACTGATGAATCTTGATAGAAAGAACTATCAACATCCTGCCAAGTTGTTGATCCAGTTTTCCTCCATTCCAATTTCAAGTTATGTATATTCTGATAATTATTAAATTGTAACTCTAAGGATATTGGTTGTGAGCTTCCAGTTGCTACATATGAAGTAGTGAAAGATGTTGAAGTTTTGTTTTTCCAATTACTGATATAAGGTTTTTCTTCATTATTGATATATAACTTTATTCCGCCATTTGTAGTTACTTTAAAATCAAAAGTTGACCCTAATGAAGATTGAGTTGTAAAATCTCCAATTGCATATCCATTAAAATAATTTGTTTGTCCTAGTCCACTAAAATTATCAAAGTTTATATTGTAATGAGCTGAAGTTATATTACTCATATCGTTACTATCTAATTCAAGATAATTCCAAGATGATTTGCTATACCATTGAGCTATCCATGTCGGAGATTTATCAAGTTTCACATAAGTTGTTTGCAATTGGTTATTGACAAAATACTTAAGATATAAGTGGATATCATTTGCTCTCTTGATGTATCTATTAAGATTATCTCCAAAATAGTGAGTATTTGCGGACCCTGAAAGATTGCTGCTAAGGTAGATTTTATAATTATTATTTATTGAATCGTAAATCAAGTTTGTGATAGCTGTTCCACTAGTAATTACATTAGAAGTGACAGCAATTCCGACCATTACTGATGTATCAAAATTTTCTTCTGGTATGTAAAGAAGATTTGTCCCAGATGTTCCAGTAGCTCCAATTGCAGTTACTCTTGAAACAAATGATCTTGGATAAATATATAATTGAGATGGAGTAAATAATTCTTGATTGTTTATTGACCAAAATTCATCTACATAATAATCCGTATTATTTGCTCTAGTTTTGTTAGGTTCAGGCAAAACTAAAGAAGAATTATTAAAGTCCCTATTGAAAGCTGCGTAAATTTCATCATCTAATCCATAAAAAATGACATATGGAGTGCCTGTAGAAGATGTCCAAGAATATCCATCATAAAAAACTATATTTGTTGCTGTTGGAGTAGTGCTTTCTTGGATTTGTAATCTTAAATCGTATTTAATTACATAATTTTGATTAGTGCTTGTTCCTGCGCTTCCTGAAATAGTCATTGAGGAAGATGAGCCAATAGATGCAATTTCATACCAAGTTGAAATGTCACTATAACTAGAACTACCAAATCCTATAGAAGCATATTTTTGATATTTATTAAAATCAGCAGTTGTATTTTTTGATGGGTTGTAAAGTCCACTTACTGCTGTTCCACTTACACTTACTAATCCTAAAGTTTTGCTATCATAATTTGGGGGATTAGTATTTGATTCAAATACAATCCAATATGTTCTGCTTTTTGTCAGTGAATAATTTACATAGAAGTAAACATCGTCAAGAATATTTTTGATGCTTTTGTAAAAAACTTTTGAGCCTGTAATAAGTTTTGAATTAGGAAGACCATTTTTATTATCCCAAATACTACATTGAATATAAGCATCAGGATTATTACATACCGCTAAACTTTGCAATCTAATCTTCAATGACTTAATATTTTGATAATCACTTGGTGTTATTTTAAAGGCAAATTTGTTGTAATTAACACTCTTATATCCACCTTTTATATCTTGGATAATGTTAGTTGCATCAATTATAGAAATTTGTTGTTTGAATACATTTTCTAAATTATTTATAGAAGTGTCAGAAGTCGAGTATCCAGCAATACTTATTAAGAAAGAATCAGATCTTAAATCTAATAAATTTTGAGCAGTAAAAGTTTTGAAATCTTTTTCTCCACCAGTGACTTCATTATAGTTAGAAATCCAATGTATATTTTTGTTATATCTGTAGTTTGAAACAGTCATGCCAATTTCTTTAATATTTGAAAATGTATTAGAAAATTGGCTAGAATCAGGCGTATAAAAAGATTTTGTCAATTCATAATCACTAATTTTATCTTGTATTTCAGCTTCAGTAATATTAGGATTTGCAAGTTTAAGATTGCTTATAAAATCTGATTTGGTTTGTTTTGTTTGATCAACAGGCTGGACTTGCTTAGTTAATATTGCTCTACTCTCTCCCATTTGCATATTTGGAATGATCGCAGCACTACCAAATAGTCTATATTCTTCTATGGAATTGAAAGTGCCAGGAGAATTACTGGTTTTTTCTGATTGTGATCCTTGTTTAAAATACCCAGAAGTGGATAAATTTTTCTTTTGTCTATTAGTATATTCGTCATCAGTGATAAAGAATTTTGATGAATTTAATTTTATATTTTTTATAAATCTATCACTAGAAGAATTTTCGAAAACAATTGAAAATGAATAATCTTTAGTCAATCTATTTCCATTGTTTTCTTGGTCTAGCTCACCTTGTGTGTTAGAAAACTCTTGATAAAATTCAAATTCTGTATTATTTTCAAAATTTATATTTTTCAAAGTCATTCCATTTTCATCATACTTAAATGCTAATGTAGTGGGAGGTTTGGTAAGCCAAGATACCATAGCATTTGCGCCTGTTTCTTGAACTTCAATATTGATAGGTTCTGTTTCTAATGGACTATTTTTAACTCCGTAAGATTGATTATCTACTGTAGTTTTGTAATTTTCCTCAAGGGTCAAATAATTATCATTTATAATTGATAAAACTTGCCCATATAAAGACATACCATCAGAACTGTAAAGATAATCACCTTCAGTAATTTCTGTAGTAAATTTAGACAAATTTCCAATAACTACATTATTTCCTGAAGAAATTGTAATTTTTCCAGAACCTTTAGTTGTTTGGTAATTAGATTTTAAAGCTGGGGCAATTGGATATTTTAATAAGTTATGTA
>ENA-OSIY01001514-OSIY01001514.1-marine-metagenome-genome-assembly--contig:-NODE-1514-length-12328-cov-4.574239_pt1 | contig 12328 bp, 10 predicted proteins | sample MGYA00237884_ERZ534233 | MGnify/ENA primary metagenome ERZ534233 (study PRJEB26412, sample SAMN06343840) | marine metagenome | isolation source: estuarine water | place: USA: Columbia River Estuary... | reverse complement strand
GATTACTAGGTGCGGGGTAATGTTTGGCAGGCAAAGCCTTATATAAGTCATGATATTGTTCTAATTGTATAGTGGTATCCGGCACCGCACCCACCATGGGTAGATGGTCTGGGGTACTGCATCTTATGGCTGCGCGGCCATTTTTTGTGGGGCGTATGCCATTAATCCAGTCACATTTTGTTAGTGCTTGTTGATGTATCGTTAGGTTAGTGTGCTGTTCAGATAGTCGATAATCACAGTTTCTATCCTCTTTGACATAAGTTGACCCCATGGCGTGAGAGCCTTGCCATTGGGGGGTTAAATATCCTTTATGGCATAACACTGTGGCTAGATTAGCTAGCTCGTTTTGACTGCTTATTGCTTCTACCTGGCCTCTGACCAAGCGAAATGGCAGTTGAGACATCTGCTGACAATCGGCGCTATCGCTGCCAGTTGCCATGATCACAATATCTGCATCAGATTCACTACCATCTTGCCAATTTAGCTGCCATGCGTCATTGATATGTGCCAAGGAAGTTAGTTGTTGATTAACGATGACGCTTGAGTCGGCTGCTTTGACAAGCCCTGCGACTAACTCAGGCAGATTAATCCATCCTCCTTGTGGAATATATAAACCCGGATAGGGTAGATCCACCTTGGCAATGTTTGTCGCTTGTTGTGCGTCAATCCAATGTATTAAAGCCTCTGGCCATGTCTTGTTTTCTACTAATTTGCGATAACGAGCAGCCACCTTGTCATTAAAAGCGACCTGAAAAGTCCCGCACCACTGATGACTGTATTGAATACCTTGATTGAGTAACTCTCGATATAGCTTGCTCGCATAATTGAATGACAAGGCATGGATTTGACTGGCGTGCCCTGCTTGAGCATTAAGTTGTGGGTAAAATCCACCTTGGGCATTACCTGAAGCGCCTGCGGCTAACGCATTGTCTTGGCAATAAAGTGTGGCTTGTAATCCCCTTTGACTCAGTGCATAAGCACAATTGGCCGCTGCTAGCCCCCCCCCAATGATGGCAATCTTGGGTGTTTTGTTAATTGGCTTTTGCTGAATGCTTGCGGGTATGCGCGCAAAGTAGGGTAATCGACTTGGATTATTGGCTGGTTTATCAATTATTCCCACCAACATATCTTTTTTGCGACCATGGGCGGGTTGTTTCTGTACCTTAAACCCAGCTTCTCTTAAGCCACGTTTGACATGACCTGCTGCGGTGAATGTGGCAAGATGGCATTGATCTTTAGCCAGTAATGCCATGTGCTCAAATAACCCTTGGGTCCACATGTCTGGATTTTTACTGGGCGCAAAGCCATCAAGAAACCAAGTATCGATTAAACCTTGAGGTGTGTTTTCAATCTTAGGTAAAATGTCATGCACATCCCCTAACCACAAGTCTAAAATAACCTTACCCCCAAGAAACGTCAGGCGGTGACATCCAGCTACAGGTATTGGGTATTGCTCGAGCAAAGCGTGAGAGTATGCCTTTAACTCTGGGTAAAGGGACAAAGCTTTGGCTAAATCATTATGGCTTATAGGAAATTTTTCTATTGAAATGAAATGTAATCTAAACAGTGGGCTGTTGCTTTGTTGTCTAAATTTTTCGAAGTGCAGCATAGTCACTAATAGATTAAGGCCAGTACCAAAGCCCGTTTCAGCTATAACAAACAGCTGTTCTTGCCATTTTTTCCAACGGGCTAGCAGGTTACTATGCTTAATAAATACATGGGTTGTTTCATCGATGCCTTGTGCATCAGAAAAGTACAGATCTTCAAACTGTGTGGCATAAGGGGTGCCATTTTCATTGAATCGAATGTTGGCGTTGGCAATAGTCAAATTAAGTCAGCTCTGGATAGTTATGTATAAAGATCGGTGAATATTATACAGATTAAGGTATGCGTTATGTCATAACAATCACAGTAATCATTTGCATGGCTTTGATTTTCAAATTAAGCTAACACGTGTACGCTCAAAGCAGACCAGTTGGCTGAGTAAATTCATTAGAATATGGGCAAATTTTTTCTGAAGGGTTAATCATGAGAAGAGCGGTAATAACTGGACTGGGCATAGTATCCAGTATTGGTAACAATAAAGATGAAGTCACAACCTCTCTTAGAGAAGGTCGTTCGGGTATTACTTTTTCCGAAGAATTTGAACAAGCGGGTATGCGCAGCCAAGTTTGGGGTAAAGTGAATATTGATATTAAAGAGCACATTGATCGTAAAATATTACGTTTTATGGGCGAAGCGGCTGGTTATGCTTATATTGCGATGCAACAAGCGATTGAAGATTCAGGCTTGAGCGATGACATGGTTTCAAACGTAAGAACAGGTATCATTGCCGGTTCCGGTGGCGCATCGTCTAAAAACCAAGTTGAGGCTATCGATATTTTGCGCGAAAAAGGTGTCAAGCGCATTGGGCCATATATGGTGACTCGCTGCATGGGGAGTACCGTATCAGCCTGTTTGGCGACACCCTTTAAGATTAAAGGTGTGAACTATTCTATTAGTTCAGCCTGTTCAACCAGTGCCCATTGTATTGGTAACGCGTTAGAACAAATCCAATTAGGCAAACAAGATATTATTTTTGCAGGCGGTGGTGAAGAATTACATTATACCCTGTCAGCAGAGTTCGATGCTATGGGCGCCATGTCAACTAAGTACAACGACGACCCAACCAAGGCCTCTCGTACCTATGATGCAGACCGCGATGGTTTTGTTGGCGCAGGTGGTGGTGGAATGGTGGTGGTGGAAGAGCTTGAACACGCACTGGCTCGCGGTGCCAAAATTTATGCTGAGATTGTAGGTTATGGTGCCACATCAGACGGCGCAGATATGGTAGCTCCGTCAGGTGAAGGGGCCGTTCGTTGTATGCAACAAGCCATGCAAGGTCTAGATAAACCCATTGATTACATCAATACCCATGGCACCTCTACTCCTGTGGGTGACGTAAAAGAGCTTTGGGCTATTCGTGAAGTCTTTGGGGATACCACGCCTCCACTGAGCGCCACTAAAGCTATGACGGGTCATGCACTTGGTGCTGCGGGGGTAAATGAAGCGATTTACAGTATTTTGATGATGGAAAACGATTTTATCGCACCATCTATTAATATTGAAACCTTGGATGAAAAAGCTGAGGGCATGGACGTTGTCACTGAAACTCGTGAAGGCGCATTGACCACAGTGATGTCTAACAGTTTTGGTTTTGGCGGCACCAACGCCACTTTAGTAATGCAGAAGTATCAGGGGGAATTAACAGCCTGATACTCAAACCCTGGGTTTACCCAGTTTAAAATAATTAAAAAGCCGCCCGCTAAATGAGCGGCTTTTTATTTTGTAAGGTAAAAACACAATACAACAGCAGCTGTGCTGCTTTTATCAGCAGTCAAAATTTATTTAAGAAACTAAGCTTGCGTAGTTTTACCATAGGGGGTATCTTGCCGCTCGAATCGGACGCGGGATGGAGCAGTCTGGTAGCTCGTCGGGCTCATAACCCGAAGGTCGTAGGTTCAAATCCTGCTCCCGCAACCAACCGATTGAAATCCAGATAAATAAACTAACCGTTAATCGCCCTTGGCCACGCACTTCAGTATTCACGAAGGTCGTAGGTTCACATCCTGCTCCCACAACCAACCGATTATTCAATAATATTCTAATGGTTCAAAGTTTACTCAAAGCACAATCGCCCTCGTTTTTATAGCTGTTTGGGCAATACCCATTGATTATTCTGGTCTTTTGTAAATTGCGTTTTCTGCTCGACCATGGATAAATCTAATCCAAGATAATAGTCAGGATTATCGCCAATCCATTTTAGGTTTTTGTCATCATCGCTAAAGGTCACTTTCAACAAAAACAATGTCTTGGCACTCTCACCCTTGTAAAGCTCATTGGCGTAATAAGGGATAAGTGACAATTTAGAAAAATGGATGTAGCCCTCTTTGGCAAAGTTCAAAGGTGTATAAATATTATCTTTGGTTAGGGTCGCTAATTCTTGCTGGCTCACAATGTGATATAAAGTGGTGCCAGCCAAGCTTGCAGTGCTCACCACAAAACTTAAAAGTAAACACCCTCCTGCTAACAAACGCTTTAGATTTGCAGGCAAGTTAAAATAACTCTTATTATTATGCATATCATTCACCATCAATTATGTCAGACACAGATAAAAATGTACCGTCGCTGGCCCTTGCAACAGTATGTACTTGCATCACTGCAGACGGGGATATCCCCCCTAAAATATGCGGAAAAAGCTCGCTGTCAGTACCTGGAAAATCAGGTTGTTTGTCACCTACAGGCTCAGTGCCTTCAAATATGGTTTTTACGCCGGTGGCTTGTAACGTGCCAACTGACATTCTCAGGCATAACCAATCCCCGACTACATCTTTATAAAAATGGTTACCGATAATCAGTAAAAAATCTGGGTTAGCCGTGGCGTGAGTGAATTTGTCTTGGGTGTAAGTGGGAGGGTAATAAGTGCTCTTGTTTGCTAGCGTTTTTTCCCATAACTCTTTTTGGACAAGGTGAAATATATATGGATATTTTGAGGTGTACTCGCTTGTTGCATTCTCTTTTGCCACCAAAATGGAAGATTGAAATAACATCGTAAAAATAAATACCAATGTGCTGTTTAACATAATTTTTCTCATGCTTTATTTACTGCTCTGTGGTTCAACAATCAATATAAAATATATACATAAAAACCTAATGTCAAAATTTACTTTATGAAGTGTTTGACATGCTTTTTTTTGGTGCAGCACACATGTAAAAAGACGCGAATGCACCAAAGAAATATTATTTTGACTCTTTGTGGTGCGCGGTGTCTGTCTCAAAAAAGGGCGCCAATTTATATTGAGGAGTATTTATTTGTTTTCGAGCAACTTTCTTACTTCTCTATTTTTTGGTTATCATTATGATAGCTCTCGGCTACATTGCTACTCCCCTTAGACCTGGTCAATAAAAACATTCACAACATTGACCTATTTAGGCAGGCGCACCATGATGTGAGATGGCCGCTGACCTCGAACAGGCTAGCCTTATAATTTGAAGAGCAACCGCTCTGTATCTGTTAGAGTTTCATGCATTTTTAATGTTGACATCTATAATTTCATTCCTTTGTTGTGAACGGTATTTTACAATGGCTTTGCCGATCAGTGTTTAACGCTAAAAGCAGATGCAAAAAGACGCTTTTTATTTTGTTCGTGTGGCAGACTATGGTGGCGAATTTTCTTATTTAAGTTGTAAATGAAAGCTGTAACTTTTTTTAAAACTGTGTGTTTTTTGTTATTTCTTGCCCTTGTTACCCCCATTCATAGGTTGGCTGCACAATCCATTAATCTACCCAAGGTTATGCCGTCCTCATCTGGCATATGCCATGACTCAAGCAGTGGGTCATTCAATAGGACCAAACATTATAAGTCATTTGATACCCTTACTAATTGTATAATGGCTGGTGGGCGTTTACCCAATGCGAGCACAAAGCAGATAGCTGTTGCCACAGATGAAGCTATTGGGCAAAGCAGGCCTTATGCCGGGCTTTACGATAGAGGTGAGTGGCCCCATTGGTTAGACAACGATAAAGATTGCCAGAATACCCGCCATGAGTTACTGATAAAAACATCAACCAAGCCGGTTTCTTTTAGGTCAGCTAGGCAATGCCAAGTACTGGCAGGGCAGTGGTATGATCCTTATTCTAATATCACCTTCACAATATCTAAAGACTTAGATCTTGATCATATCGTCCCACTTAAGTTTGCTCATGGTCATGGGGCCAATAAATGGAGCAGGGCACGAAAAGCGTTATTTGCCAATGATACTGATAATTTGATATTGGCTCATGCGACTTTAAATCGGCAAAAAGGTGCGAAAGGTATCCATGACTGGCTTCCTCCAAACCATCTGTATAGATGCCAGTATGTAATGCATTTTAACCGCATCATGTCCAAATATGATTTGGCATACACCCCCTCAGAACAGCTAATGGTTAACAGACTAGTTAAGGCGTGTGATAAATATGTAATTAAGGTATTTTAAGATTGTAGCGCAGCTAAAACTGTTTTAAAGCAGCTGCCGGCCAGTCGGATGGCGAAAAAAATCCATTTACTTAATTTTAATCTGTGCCCTCTTATTAAGACTACAGTCTAATATTGATTTTTTAATCACTTTGCGCAGACATGATATGATAATATTATGTTTTAGTATTATCCGAATTTGATTAGATTCATCCAAGTCAGATGTATTACGGGAGTTTAATGATGAATAAGCCAAAGGTTAACTGTGGTCAAGTTGATCGTATTATTAGAGCATTCGTAAGTGCGGCGCTCATCATATACGTGGTGTTATTTTGGGCATCAATCGGTGATGTTTTTCTGCAAATGCTTATTCTTGTTTTTGCCACTATGAACTTGATATCCACCACAATTGGGTGGTGTCCAGTTTATCAACTTGCCAATATTAATACCCATAAAAAAGATTAATTAGACTTGTTATTAATATGAGCACCCAAGCGCTTATCAAATCAGATACGAGCCTACGCAGGCGTCTACTTTTTGGCTCTGTGGGTCTGGCTGTTGCCGTTTCTGTTATATTCATCTCCGTTGCATATAAATTGGCTCGAGATCTAGGCGAGTCGATTGAACTTGAAAACATCGATAATCTGGCTACGCAGCTAATTTATCAAATACCTCTCATGTCTTTTGAATCATCAAAAAACTCACCAGAAAGTGATCAACTTCATAAAAATCACATATTTCAATCTTTAGACTCAGAAGTCGTTGGGATTGAAATATGGTTTGTTGAACAACACATTAAATTAAGACGTCATCCAGAATGGACATACCCTGCAGATATTTCTTTAGCCTTAGATACAGGTATTGAAAGTAGCGGCTTCACTGAGACCGAGAAAGAGCGGTTGTTTTGGACCTACAAAATAGACGCGGGTGCTGGCCTAGCCGTTCTGTTAGTGCACAAAGTTAACACCTTAAATCTTGCCTTAGGATATGTTGCAAATAGGCTTTCCATTACTGCGTTTTTAACTTTCTGGCTGGCTGTGTGGGCAGCCCTCGTTATGTCCACATTTATCACTAAGCGTTTCGAGCAAAGTAATCAGAAGTTGGCTTATATGGCTTGCCATGATGACCTAACGGGTTTGCCTAACCGTTACTACCTTAAAACGGTGTTAAACGATTTTTTCAATAAAGTTGAAGCTGAAGGGGGCGCTCTTAAACATCATAAAGGTTCATTGTTGTTAATTGACCTAGATAAATTTAAGGAGGTGAATGACACTATGGGCCATAGTGCAGGAGATGATCTACTTACGTCTATTGCCAGACGCTTGTCTGAAATAGCGGGCGATAAGGCACATCTAATTCGCTATGGTGGAGATGAGTTTCTTATTTGGCTCGAAAATATTGATAGTGAGGGGGCAAAAAATTTGGCCCAAGATATCGTCTCAGCCTGTCGCCAACCTTTATTAATTAATGATAATCAGTTTGAAATCGGTGCCAGCATAGGAATTGCTTGTTACCCTCAACATGGAACAAAAATAGACGAGTTGTTTAAGCGAGTGGATATTGCTATGTATCACGCAAAAAAAATGCGACTTGGTTATCATTTATTTGAGCAGACTCTCTATCCTAAGTCAGCTTCTTGGGTCGCTTTACGGGGGCAATTGAATGGCGCCTTAAAGCAAAATCAGTTTGTTTTACACTACCAACCGAAAGTGAGTTTGCCAGAAGGCACGATAATTGGGGTGGAGGCCTTGGTTAGATGGGAGCATCCAGAAAAAGGGTTGCTGGCACCTGGCGTGTTTATCGACATCATTGAGCAAAGCGCAGTGATTCACGAGTTTACCCGATATGTTTTGAAACAGGCCATCATTCAGTGTCGCTTATGGCTAAACGAGGGTATAAGCCTCAGTGTTGCCGTTAACGTGTCTCCCTATAACCTGAGGGATGAAAAATTCATCCCATTTTTAAAGGAACAGCTAAGCTTCTATCGAGTCCCTCCAGAACTAATAGAGATTGAACTAACAGAAACTGGAACAATGTTAGATTTAAAGTTGGCTGAGAGAGTCTTTCCTGAGTTACGTGCTGTGGGAGTCAAATTATCGATTGATGATTTTGGAACGGGCATGAGCTCGCTCGCATATGTGAAAAAACTTGATGTCAATTATATTAAAATAGATCGTTCTTTTATAACAAATATCACCACTGATTACCGTGACGAAGCGGTCATTAAAAGTATGCTATTGCTGTGTGACAATGTAAATAAGGAAGCGATAGCTGAGGGAGTTGAAACATTCGAGCAGGCAGAAAAATTGCATGCTTTAGGCTGTAAATTAGCACAAGGTTATTATTTTGGTAAGCCCATGGAGCCAATGTTACTCAGGCCATTGTTAACAAAAAACACCTCAGTTTTGGCTAAAGTAACACAGATAAGAAATACAACAATTAACTAAGAATTGCTAACGCGAGTCTGATAGTTCATGTTTTACCAAAGATTAAAAAAGCATGCTTCACGCCATCCCAGTCAGCGCCCATATGGCGATTACCCTACTCAATTTACGTCATAGCCAACAAACTTTGAGTTGAGGCTAGGGCAAAATAAAAATTAAGGTGTTAGCTTCTGTTCTGGTAGTGTCATAAATAGAGTCACTGGCTTGCCTAGACATAAAAACTATCATTACTTATTTCTCTCGATATGGCACAATTCGCTTTGGGTCGAGTCGGGTCGAGTCGGGTCGAGTCGGGTCGATAAGGTGAGAATAGGGGGGCATAATGAGTGATCAAGCCTACACACAGGAATTAAACATAAATGGCAAAAACTAATTTATGGCAAGTTTTTAAAAGCGTCGCTGCAAGTGTGTTGGGTGTACAAAGTGATGCCAACTATAAGCACGATTTTGAGCAACCGTCTTTTGTGCCCTTTGTCATTATCGGTGTTTTGTTTGTGTTAGGGCTGATTGGCATATTGGTTTTGATTGTTAATTTGGTGCTTTAAGGTTTCTACTGTTAAATCTGACTTAATGCTTCAAGGGCGTCTGCGTCTAAAATAACGATTTTTCCATAACGCAGTGTGATGACGTTGTCTGTTTGTAAACCTTGTAAAATTTTGTTCACTGTTTGCCTTGAACTATGAATAAGTTGTGCTAACGCATCCTGAGAAATAATTAACTCCATGCTCATTGATTGGTTTTGTTGTTCTTCTAGCCCTTGTTGCATCAGGCTTAATCTTTTACATAATTGCCCCTTTAATGACAAACAGCCTGTTTCATCTATTAGGCTGAACGTGGCGCGGACTCTTTGGCACAGCAGGCGCATAATATGTTGAGACCAATCTTGGTGTTCTTTGAATAATTGTTCAAATGCGGATTTAGGCACTTTCAATATAGTGGTTGAGCCTTCAGCATGAGCGTCGTGAGTGCGAGGTTGACCATCGATTAATGAAATTTCGCCAAACCAGTTTCCCGGTTGGATCCACGTTAATACGAGCTCTTTACCCTCAACTGTGTAATTACTGATACGTACTTTTCCATTGAGTACACAATGAAATCCGTCCGCTGAGTCATTTTTTTGATGTAATATTTGTTGGTCTTGAAGGGGTTTTACCTTACCTTTTTCAAGCAACTTATCCGCTATTAGTTCTGGCAAAGAAGCAAACCAGGCATTTTGTGAAAGGATTTGACGAACGTTATTTGACTGCATAAAAAGCCTCAATTGTCACGTCGGCGACAGTTTAAGTGATGCTCGATAGCTTATCTTAAACTCATTAATATTCAACTATTCAACTGGAAATGGATCAAATGGTAGCTTCAGTAAAACAACACGTCAGTGAGCAAGAATGGCAAACCCGAGTCGATTTAGCAGCGAGTTACCGTGCTGTGGCCATGTTTGGCTGGGATGATTTAGTCTTTACCCATATATCTGCTCGTGTACCGGGGCCTGAACATCATTTTTTAATTAATCCCTATGGTTTGATGTTTGAAGAAGTCACGGCTTCAAGTTTAGTCAAAGTGGACCTGCAGGGTAATAAAGTGATGGACTCAGATTATGAGATTAATCCGGCAGGATTTACGATTCACAGTGCGGTGCATGAAGCACGAGAAGATGCAACCTGTGTGATGCACTTACATACCCCAGCCGGTATTGCGGTATCTGCAACTAAACAAGGCTTATTGCCTTTGAGTCAGCAATCTCTGTTTGCCTTGTCGTCTTTGTCATACCACGACTATGAGGGTGTGGCGCTTAATGCTGATGAGAAAACCCGCCTAGTTGCTGATTTAGGAGGCACCAATTTCATGATTCTGCGTAATCATGGGTTGTTGACTTGTGCAGACAGCATTGCCGATGCGTTTTTGTATATGTATTTACTAGAATGCTCTTGCCAAATTCAGCTCAAAGCACAAGCCAGCGGTCAAGAGTTGATCCCCATTCCGTCGCAAATTTTAGCAGGAATACAGGCTCAGGCTAAACAAGTCACTCGCTCTGCTGGTGGGGCATTGGCATGGCCAGGAATATTGCGTAAATTAGACCGCACTAATCCTGGATATGACCAGTAACAATTGAACCCTATTAGCTTCGAAAGTTACTTAAAACATGCAAGTTATAGCCAACTGTGCGGTCACCGTATCGCACATTGGCAATCTCTGGATTTTCAACAACATGTTGACAAGGAAACACTCTTGTTCATACACGGCTTTCCTAGTGCGGCTTGGGATTGGCATTTTCAGTGGAAACATTTAGCTGGGCAATACCGCTTACTCAGTTTAGATTTGTTAGGTTTTGGTTTATCGGATAAACCCACAAAACATCAGTATAGTTTGCTAGAGCAAGCTAACATTGTGCAGGCGTTGCTAAATAAACAAGGTGTTAAGCAATATCATATTTTGGCCCACGACTATGGTGATTCGGTTGCCCAAGAGTTGTTAAGTCGACAGGAAGATATTCATAGCGAGGTTGACATATTGTCTATTTGTTTTTTAAATGGGGGGTTATTTGCTTCTCATCACCGACCTCTATTTGCCCAGAAATTGTTGAAGGGTATATTCGGTGGCTTAGCTAGCCACTTTATGGATAAGGCAAGTTTAGCGAGGGGATTTAATAAAATATTCGCTGCTAATAGCCAACCTAAACATCATGAAATAGAGACCTTGTGGCAGTTAATTGAGCACAATAAGGGTAAAAAGGTGTTACCCCAGTTATTAAGCTACATAGATGAACGCAATCAACATGGAAAACGCTGGGTACAGAGCATGATCAGCACAAAGGTGCCTTTATATTTTATCAATGGTGTGCACGATCCCATCTCGGGGCAACACATGCTTGACCATTATCTCGATATTATTCCCAGTCCAAGAACAACTGCCTTAGCTGTGGGGCATTACCCACAGCTAGAGGCGCCACAAGACGTGTTGATTTTGTATCGGGATTTTTTAACTGAAGTAATAGGATGAATAATTGCTGTTTAATCTTGCTATATGTTTAAAACTTACCCCATTGATTTTTGAAGCGCAAACAACTGGTTTATCCCCACAACCAAACGCACCTATTTTTTTCAGTGGATTGCTGCTGGCCCCTCTGGATATTTAAGCAGCTAAAGATGGGGCAGTGATATTGAGTGATAAGAGGAAAATTGCAAAAAGTTCAGATTTTAAAAGGTGTATTCGCCACATCAACAAGCTTTTTAATAAAACACAACTATGTTTAAAATTTTCCTCAAGGTGGCATAATACCGCCACTTCTAGCTATATATCCTAAGTATTCATCATGAAAATTTATTACGAAGACAGTATGCCTTACGCAGCAGAGTTTTTTTCTGAACTGGGCGAGTGTGAAGTGTTTTCTCACAAAACATTAAACGCTGATATGTTAGCTGATGCAGATGTATTGTTAGTGCGTTCTACCACTAAGGTGAATGAACAGTTACTGTTAAAAAGTAAGCAACTGCAATTTGTCGCCACAGCCACGGCCGGCACCGATCATGTAGACCAACATTACCTAGCGGGTCAACATATTCCGTTTATTTCAGCGGGCGGGTGTAATGCGGTGGCTGTGGCGGAATACGTGTTAAGCGCCATCTTGGTCATGAGTAAAAGGCTTAACTGGCAATTGGTGAACAAAACAGTGGGTATTGTGGGTGCAGGCCATGTTGGAAGTGCCTTGGCAAGCGTATTAACTGTTTTGGGTATTAAACATAAATTATGTGATCCGCCGTTAGCTGATGCGGGTGACACACGTGGATTTGTATCAATGAGCGATATCATGCAGTGTGACGTCATTTCCTGTCTCTTATACACATCTCCGAGCCCACGAGACAGGCAGAAATCTCGTATGCCGTCTTCTGC
>ENA-OSIY01001512-OSIY01001512.1-marine-metagenome-genome-assembly--contig:-NODE-1512-length-12332-cov-17.640718_pt1 | contig 12332 bp, 7 predicted proteins | sample MGYA00237884_ERZ534233 | MGnify/ENA primary metagenome ERZ534233 (study PRJEB26412, sample SAMN06343840) | marine metagenome | isolation source: estuarine water | place: USA: Columbia River Estuary... | reverse complement strand
ACACCATATGTATACCAAAACGTTATAAATTAGTTACTTATGAAAGAGACTCCAAGTCAGTTACCAATCCAAAGTTTCGTTATGAACTTTCCATTCTCATTGTCTACAGCAGACCCAAATAATATTTGGATGCAGGAATTAACAGACGATGAATTAGCAATTAATAAACCTAAAGCATACAAACAATTTATGGATTTGTATAACTTTGTTGCTGGTGGTGCCTTAGTTAATTTGCTACCTTCAGAAGGTAATTTTCAAGACCAAGTATATGTAGCTAATTTAGGTCTTTACTTACCACATATTAAAAATGAAAATCATATTATTTTATCTAACTTTACTTCTGACCCTCGTAAAGGTGAAGAATTAGTTGGAGAAAAATATTTTAATCAAATGGGTTACAAAACAGCAATCTCTCCATACAAATGGGAAGGTGAAGCTGATTTAAAATACCTTTACGGAAATAAGTATATTGGTGGTTATGGTATTCGCTCAAATATTAAAGCTTATGAGTGGATGGAAGAAACTTACAACATGGATATTCTTAAAGTAGCTATGGTTGATGAGTACTTATATCACTTAGATTGTTCTATCTTTGCTTTAAATCAAGACCAGACACTAGTTTGTACTGAATTATTTGATGAAGAAGAATTACAAATGATTGAAAAAGAAACAGAAATCATTGATATTCATGTTGATGATGCTTTATGTGGATTAACAAATTCTGTAAGAATGGGTAATATGATTATGTGTGCCTCTAACATTGCTGAATTAAAGAAATCACATGAATATTATGAAGGTGAGGTTCACAAAATTAAAACATTAGAAAAAATTTGTGGTGATGCTGGTATGGAACCTGTTATCTTTAACTTATCAGAATATATAAAATCAGGTGCTATGTTATCTTGTATGATGATGCACTTAAACCGAGTTGACCACAATAAAACCTTATTATAATGGCACAAACATTACAAGAGTGGTTAAGTACTGAGGTTAAACAACTTCAAAAAATGCCCGTAGGCGAATTGTCTAACGTATTTTTCTTTAGAGACCCAATTCGTCCTAACTATATCGACCATGAGCATTTTTACTCTCCAGCTGATGGAACTATTTTATATCAAAAGTTTATTAAAGATCCTACTGAACCTATAGTTGAAATTAAGGGTATGAATTATACTCTTCAAGATGTTATGGGAGATGATGAATATAATAAACCTTCACTAGTTATTGGTATATTTATGTCATTTTATGATGTTCATATAAATCGTATACCATACGGAGGTCTGCTGTCATATAAACCACTAGACGCGATTCAATCGACTAACAAACCAATGTTGGCGGTTGAAAAAGATATATTAAATAAAAAAATTAACCCCGCAAACATGGAATACTTAAAGTATAACGAGCGTATGTGGAATAAAATTTATTCACCTGCCTTAGATTATACTTATTACTTAATTCAAATTGCCGACGAGGATGTAAACGTTATTGCTCCATTTACTATGGACCAAAACGATGTTTTTGCTCAAAACGAAAGATTTTCTTTAATTAGATGGGGTTCACAAGTTGATTTGGTGTTACCGTTAGATGATAGATATGATTTCGAGTTATGTTTAGATGATGCCATGCATGTTAATGCTGGTTTAGACCAACTTGTAAAAATTAACTTTAATGAATACACAACCTAACCACGAAGACGAGATCTTTAAAGAAAAGCGTAAACCAAAAAACCCTATTACTTTTAAATTACAATTAAACGAGGAACAAAAACAGGCTAAAGCTAAAATACTAGATAGTACTATTACTTTATTAGCAGGGGCAGCAGGTTCAGGTAAAACATTACTTGCTTGTCAAATTGGTTTAGAAAGATTGTTTATGAGAGAGGTTGAAAAGGTAATTATTACTCGACCAACTGTGTCTAAAGAGGAAATTGGATTCTTACCTGGTGATTTAAGAGAAAAAATGGATCCTTGGGTTCAACCAATTTATCAAAATATGTTTTTACTTTATAATAAAGAAAAAGTAGAAAAATGTATTGCTGAAGGTCAAATTGAAATTGTTCCTGTATCATTTATGAGAGGTAGAACATTTGTAAATTGTATCGTAATTGTAGACGAGGCACAAAACGTAACACACGAGCAAATGGAAATGATTGTAACTCGTATTGGTAAAGGATCTAAAATGATTATTTGTGGTGATGATGCTCAAGTAGACTTAAAACAAAAACGCGATTCTGGATTTAAATTCTTATACTCAGCTGCTAAACGTATTAAAAATCTAGAGGCAATATCGTTAAAACAAAACCATAGAGATCCAATTGTAGAGGAATTAATTAACCTATACAATGATGCTTATGAAAAAGGAATGAGTTTAGGATCTTCAGGTACAAACGGAAGTTCAAAAAAATAAGTTAGAACCATACTTTTTCAATATTTATACGAAAAAGGCATGGCAACTTTTACTTCCCAAATATTCGAAATTTTAACGCTTAACGGAGATAACGTAGGTTCTTCTGTTACTCAAACTATTAATAATATTAATTATGTTGATAATAGAATTTTAAATGTACCTACAGGTTCAGTAACTACTATATTTAATATGGATTCCGTTCCAGGAGCTGGTACATTTGTAACTAGTAGCGTACAGTATGTAAGAATAACTAATAATTCTGCTGTTGCTCCTGTTAAATTAATTATATCATCTTCAACAGAAGCTATGAGTTATTTAATTGCTACTGGTAGCTCATATATGATGTCTACAAGTAAAATGACAGGAAGTACAAGCGGTTTAGTATTTGATGATATTAAATCTGTTAAAGTACAACCCTCAGGAAGTGCAGCAAGTATAGAATATTATATTGTAACAACCTAATAAAAAAATATGTCTAATATTCCAATTTGGCCAGGTTCATCTTCGTTTGCTCAAGTATCAGCATCTTATTATGACTTAAATATATGGCCACCTCCAACTCCTTTTGGATTTTATGATAGTGATTCTCAATTTAAAACTGATGCTAATAAAGTAGCTAATTTTTGTGCTTTACGTTTAGGATATCCTATTGAAAACGTAGAATTACAAGATATTAATTTTTGGGCTGGATTTGAAGAAGCAACTACTATTTATGGAAATGAATTATATGCTTTCCAAACAAGAGATAATTATTTATCTTTAGAGGGAGCTCCTACATCTGTAGATGTTAATGATGATATTGTTACACCTACATTTTCTACTATTGTTAGATTATCTCAACAATATGGAGAGGAAGCAGGTGTTGGTGGTAATGTTGCTTGGTTAAAAGGTAGATTACCTTTAATCCCAGGACAACAACGTTATGACTTAGCAGCTTGGGCAGAAGCCGAAGGAATTGTAGGTGGTATAGAAATTAAAAATGTTTATTACCAATCCCCTCCTGCAATTAGTCAATTATATTCCCCTGCTTTGTTAACAGGACAAGGCGGATTAGGAGGTGTTCCTCCTGCAGGTTTATATGGATTTGGATATGGTTCTGCTACTTATTTAATGATGCCTACAAGTTTTACTATGCAAAACATGCAAGCCATTGAAATGCAAAACCAAGTAACACTTTCAAATTATTCATTTAATATAGTAGATAATATTATTTCAGTATTCCCAATACCAGGTACTGGAGTTTTTACTGATGGTGATGGTGGTTTAGATTATGGTATTTATTTAGTATTTGATTTTATTAAAATTCAAGACAGAATAGATGCTGCTTTTGCTAATGGAACAAATAAAATTTCAAACACATCAAATGTTCCTTATATAAATCCAACATATTCTAAAATTAATTCAATTGGTAGAGCTTGGATTTTTGAATATACATTAGCTAGAGCTAAAGATGCTTTAGGATTAGTAAGAAACAAATACTCATCTATACCAATCCCAGGATCAGATGTAACTTTAAATGGAGATAATTTAGTATCATCAGCAGCTACCGAAAGAGATGCTTTAATTACAAGATTAAGAGAATATTTTGATCAAACATCGCGTCAGGCATTACTTGAAAGAAGACAAGCAGAATCAGTAGCTCGTGTTGCTGAAATTAATCAAGTACCAATGACAATTTATATAGGATAATATGGCTTTATACGGAGGTGCTCGTGATATATCAATGTTTAGAAGAGTCAACCGAGAGTTGATGGGGAGTATTATATCCGAAGAAGTAATATATTACAAATACAATGTAACTACTACTAAAACCAACATGTATGGAGAATCAGTTGAAGGAAGAAATTTTGCTGATCCTGTTATGTTATTTGCTTTAGTAGAAGTAGGAGGTACAACTTCTCCTGTAAGTGATTTAGGTGTTGATTTTTCTTGGCCCCTTACTTTTAAATTTTTACGTGATGATTTATTAAGTAAATTAAACGAAGCAAACCAAGGTCAACCTTTTAATACTTACCAACAACCTAATATTCAATATGGAGCAAGCCTTCACCCCGAAGTAGGTGATGTTATAAATTACCAAAACGGATACTGGGAAGTAGATAATACTAACGCTACTCAGTTTTTTATGGGTAAAGATCCTCAATATCCTTATTATGATGCTGATGGTGATAATCCTTTAAATACAGGATTAGAAAATTTTGGATATAACGTTGGGATAGAATGTATATGTCACTATGTTCCATCCGATAGATTAAATATTATTAATTCAAGAATGTAATGGCAAAAAATAGAAAACCAATACCAAAAACCCAACACCAGTTAGGAGTAGAACAAAATGTTCCTACATATCCTCAATATGGAGATCCAAATTCATTTAACCCTAATCCAACTACAAATAGAGCATTACAAACTTCTTTTAAAGGAGATACTGTAAAACCTTTTAGTGTTGGTATTCAAGATATAGATGAGGCTATTTTTTACTATTTTCAAAACGTAATTCAACCATCTGTAATACAAAACGGATCAAGATTACCGGTTCCTGTTATTTATGGTTCACCTGAAAAATGGAAATCATATCAAAAAGACGGGTATTATAGGGATCAAAACGGTAGAATACAGGCTCCGTTGATTATGTTTAAACGTAACAGTATAGACAAAAATAGACAGATAGCTAACAAATTAGATGCTAATAACCCACAAAACTTTGGTGTGTTTAATAAAAAATATACTCAAAGAAATGCTTATGATAATTTTAAAGTATTAAATAACAGAATCCCACAACAAGAATATTATGCTGTTGTAGTACCTGATTATTTAACAGTTACTTACACATGTATTGCTTTTACTTATTATGTAGAACAATTAAATAAAATAGTAGAGGCAATGGAATATGCTTCTGATGCTTATTGGGGTAATCCTCAACGTTATCAATTTAAAGCAGCTATTAATTCCTTTGGTTTTCAAACTGAATTAGTTGAAAACGATGAACGTGTGGTAAGAAGCACATTTGATATAAAAATCAACGGATATATTATACCAGAAATATTACAAAAAGACATAACAGCCATTAAAAAATTCTCAAATAAAACAAAAATTATATTTAGTATGGAAACTGTAAGCGATCCTATTTTCTTTGAAAGCAACGTAGTAGGGGATAGAATTGTAACAGAAACAGCTTCTCAAAAAGAAACTAAAAATAGATCAACTGCTATTGGATAATTTAATATTTATATTAGATAACAAACAAGTTTAATGGCACAAGTAAGATTTTTAGATCAAGTACCGGTTGGTGTATATAATCCTAATGGAGGGAATGGTGGTGCAGGCACTATTGATATATATCAAAATGGAATATTAGTTAGCGCTAGTGTTCCCTATATTAATATAAGTGGCTCAGCAACAGTCACTGGATTTAGTGTAAGTGGTAGTGATACTGGTGTAACTATTTTAGTACAAGGTGTAGGATTTCCATTTTCAGGTTCAGCCGTTATCACTGGATCTTTAATAATTTCTGGTTCAAGTCCAACACCAATAATTGTACAAACATTACCTGTTCAATCAGGTCCTTATGTTGTTACATATAACCCAACAACAGGTGTTATAGGATATGTAAATTCTACTTCCGGAACTAGTGGTGTAGCAGGTTCGTCTGGAACAGCAGGAATTTCAGGAACAAGTGGAACATCAGGCACAGCAGGTTCTTCAGGCACAGCAGGTACTCAAGGTGCTGCTGGTTCTTCTCGTTTAAGTGATTCAAGTGGTACTTCAGGTACAAGTGGTACTAATGGTACGGTAGGTAATGCTGGCGGAAGTAACTCAAGTGCATCATCTGGAACCGCTGGTTCATCTGGTACAACAGGTACAGCAGGAGCTGCAGGTGGAGGAAATAATAGTGCATCTTCTGGAACTAGTGGTACATCTGGAAGTACAGGTACATCAGGTACATCAGGATTAGCTGGAGAAAGTAATTTAAGTGCTTCAAGTGGCACAAGCGGAACTTCAGGTTCTACTGGTACTGCAGGTACAGCAGGTAATGCTAACATAAGTAATTCAAGTGGAACTAGTGGTACTTCAGGTTCAACTGGTTCATCAGGATCAGCAGGAAATAGTAATTTAAGTGCTTCTTCTGGAACATCTGGTTCAACTGGTACTAATGGTACTGTAGGTATATCAGGTAGTAGTGAATCAAGCGCTTCAAGTGGAACTAGTGGTACTTCAGGAAGTACAGGTTCATCAGGTTCAACAGGTGCCGCTGGTTCTTCACGCTCAAGTGATTCAAGTGGTACTAGTGGTTCTTCAGGTTCTGCTGGTAGTACAGGAACTAGTGGCTCATCTGGTTTATCTGTTAATAGTAGCTCATCAGGTACTTCAGGTACAGCGGGTTCAACAGGAACTAGTGGTACTGCGGGTAATTCAAATTCAAGTTCATCTGCAGGAACATCAGGTTCAAGTGGTTCAACAGGTTCAGCAGGAGATGCTGGAAGTAGTAATTTAAGTGCATCAAGTGGTACTTCAGGATCATCTGGTTCAACAGGTACCTCAGGAGCATTTGGTGGAAATGGTTCAAGTAATTCAAGTGGTACAAGTGGCTCTTCAGGTTCATCAGGAATATCGGGAACTGCTGGTACTTCAAATATAAGTAATTCATCAGGTTCAAGTGGTACTTCAGGTTCATCCGGAATAGCAGGAACCGCTGGTACTTCAAATCTAAGCAATACATCAGGAACTAGTGGTTCATCTGGTTCTACAGGTACAACAGGTACTCAAGGAGCAGCTGGTGGAAGTAGATTAAGCGACACTTCAGGTACATCTGGTTCATCTGGTACTGCAGGTTCTACAGGAACAAACGGTACATCAGGCTCATCTAGTTCAAGTTCTTCTTCAGGAACAGCAGGAACAAGTGGTTCAACAGGTACTAATGGTTCTAATGGCTCTTCAGGTTTAAGTTCTTCTTCAGGAACAGCAGGAACAAGTGGTTCAACTGGTTCTGCAGGTAATGCTGGAGGTAGTAATTTAAGTGCTTCATCTGGTACAAGTGGTTCTTCAGGTACAACAGGTACTGCAGGAGCAATTGGTGGAAGTAATTCAAGTCAATCATCAGGTACAAGCGGTACTAGTGGTTCAACAGGATCAACAGGTTCGGCGGGTAATGCTGGTGGAAGTAATATAAGTAATTCAAGTGGAACTAGCGGTTCTTCAGGTTCTACAGGTAGTGCTGGAGCTGTAGGTGGAAGTGCTTTAAGTCAATCAAGCGGAACAAGCGGTACTAGTGGTTCAACAGGAACAACAGGTACAGCAGGTGCTGCAGGAGCTAGTCGACTAAGTGATTCTTCAGGAACTAGTGGAACATCAGGTTCAAGTGGTTCTACTGGTACTAATGGTACAGCAGGTTCTGCTAATTCTTCTACATCAAGTGGTACCTCAGGTTCATCTGGTTCTACTGGAACATCAGGATCTGCAGGTAACGCAGGAACTTCAAACATAAGTAATTCATCTGGTACTTCAGGAAGTACAGGTACAACAGGAACTGTAGGATTGGCAGGAGGTAGTAACTCAAGTGCATCCTCAGGTACATCTGGTTCTTCAGGTACAACAGGAACATCAGGTTCAGTAGGTGCTGCTGGTTCATCTCAATCAAGTAACACAGCTGGTACTTCAGGTACTTCTGGTTCAGCAGGTAGTGCAGGTACAAATGGTACTGCAGGAGCTGCTGGTTCATCTAATTCTAGTGCTTCATCTGGTACTTCAGGTTCTAACGGTACCACAGGTACTGCTGGAGCAACAGGAGGAAGCAATTCAAGTGCATCTTCAGGCACATCAGGTACATCTGGTTCTACAGGTTCTGCAGGTAATGCTGGAGGAAGTAATTCAAGTCAATCATCTGGTACTAGTGGTTCTAGTGGTAGTACTGGAACAACAGGTACAGTAGGTGCTGCTGGAGGTAGTAACTTAAGTGCTTCTAGTGGAACTAGTGGTTCAAGTGGTAGTGCAGGTACAATAGGAACAGCAGGTAATGCTGGTTCTTCTAATATAAGTAATTCATCTGGAACTAGTGGTTCAACAGGATCAAACGGTTCAGCAGGTAACGCAGGTACTTCAAATATAAGTAACAGTTCAGGAACCTCTGGTTCAACAGGTACTACAGGTTCAGTGGGTTTAGCTGGTGGAAGTAACTCTAGTGCTTCTAGTGGAACATCAGGTTCTAGTGGTTCAACTGGAACCATAGGTACAGCGGGAAATTCTAACTCAAGTACCTCTTCAGGAACTGCTGGAACAAGTGGTTCAACAGGTTCATCAGGTAATGCTGGAGGTAGTAATTCAAGTGCTTCATCTGGTACAAGCGGTAGTTCAGGTTCAACTGGTACTTCAGGTACTGTAGGGGTAGCAGGAGCAAGTCAATTAAGTCAATCATCAGGAACTAGTGGCTCATCAGGTTCAACAGGATCAACAGGTTCTGCTGGTAATGCTGGTTCATCAAATATAAGTAATTCTAGTGGAACAAGTGGTTCAACTGGAACTAATGGTACTGCAGGTGTTGCTGGAGCTTCAAATAATAGTACTTCATCTGGAACTTCAGGTTCATCTGGTACAACAGGTACAGCTGGAGCGGTTGGTGGAAGTGCGTCTAGTGCAAGCTCAGGTACAAGTGGTTCATCTGGTTCAACAGGTACTACAGGAACAGCAGGTAATGCTGGGGCAAGTAATTTAAGTGCTTCAAGTGGAACAAGTGGTTCTACAGGATCAACAGGATCAGCAGGTAATGCTGGAGCTTCTAACTTAAGTAACTCTTCAGGTACAAGTGGTTCTTCAGGATCTACAGGTACAGCTGGAGCAGCAGGAGGAAGTAACTTAAGCGCTTCTAGTGGTACTTCTGGTTCATCAGGTAGTACTGGTACCGCTGGTACAGTAGGAGCAGCAGGTTCATCTCAATCAAGTGCTTCCTCAGGTTCAAGTGGTTCAAGTGGTTCAGCTGGTACTAATGGAACAGCAGGTAATGCTGGTTCTTCAAATTCAAGTCAATCAAGTGGTACTAGTGGTTCATCAGGTAGTACTGGTACTGCTGGTTCAGCAGGTAATAGTAATTCAAGTCAATCATCAGGTACTTCTGGTTCTTCAGGTTCAGCAGGTACTGTAGGTGCTGCTGGTGCAAGTCAATCAAGTAATTCAAGTGGAACTAGTGGTAGTACAGGTACAAGTGGTTCATCAGGATTAAATGGATTTAATGGACTTTCAGGACAAAGTGGTTCATCGGGTACAAATGGTACAAATGGTACTTCAGGAGTAGATGGAGCAAGTGGTTTAAGCAGAAGCTCAGGCTCATCAGGTTCATCTGGTACAACAGGTACAGCAGGTGCCGTTGGTGCTTCTAATTCTAGTGCATCATCTGGTACGTCAGGTACATCTGGTTCAACAGGTTCAGTAGGTACAGCAGGAGCTGCTACTTCAAGTGCTTCTAGTGGAACTAGTGGTTCATCAGGAACAACAGGTTCTACAGGCAACGCAGGTGGTAGTAATTTAAGTGCTTCCTCAGGTACAAGTGGTTCAAGTGGTAGCACAGGTACATCTGGTACAGTAGGAGCAGCAGGTGCAAGTCAATCTAGTACATCTTCCGGTACAAGTGGTTCAAGTGGTAGTACAGGAACAACAGGTACTGCTGGTGCTGCTGGTGGAAGTAACACAAGTGCTTCTAGTGGAACAGCCGGAACAAGTGGTTCAACTGGTTCTGCTGGTGTCGCTGGAGGTAGTAACTCAAGTGCATCTAGTGGTACAAGTGGTTCAACTGGAACTAATGGTACAGCAGGTGCTGCTGGTACTTCAAACTTAAGTGCTTCTTCGGGTACATCTGGTTCAAGTGGTTCTGCGGGAACTAATGGTACGGCAGGTGCTGTGGGAGGAAGTGCATCAAGTGCATCATCAGGAACTTCAGGTTCTTCGGGTTCAACTGGAACAACAGGTTCACAAGGTGCAGCCGGAGGAAGCCGTTTAAGTGATACTTCAGGTACAAGTGGTACATCAGGTAGTACAGGTACTACAGGTACTAATGGTAATGCAGGAGGAAGTAATTTAAGTGCATCTAGTGGTACATCAGGTTCTAGTGGTTCAACAGGATCAGCAGGTACAGTAGGAGCTGCTGGTGCATCTCAATTAAGTGCTTCATCTGGAACATCTGGTTCAACAGGTACTAATGGTACTGCAGGTAATGCAGGTTCAGGCAATACAAGTGGAACAAGTGGTTCTTCAGGAACAACAGGCTCAAATGGTAACGCCGGAGGTAGTAACTCTAGTGCTTCTAGTGGTTCATCAGGTTCAAGTGGTACTTCAGGTACTGCTGGAGCAGCAGGTGGAAGTAATTCTAGTGCAAGTTCAGGAACATCTGGTTCTTCAGGTTCTACAGGTACTTCAGGTACTGTAGGAGCAGCAGGGGCAAGTCAATCAAGTCAATCATCAGGTACTAGTGGATCTAGTGGTTCTACAGGAACTTCAGGTACTGCTGGTAATGCTGGTAATTCAAATAATAGTGCCTCTTCAGGCACAAGCGGATCTAGTGGTTCTGCTGGTTCAACAGGAACAGCGGGTGCTGCTGGGGCTTCAAATTTAAGTGCGTCAAGTGGCACATCAGGATCTAGTGGTTCAACTGGTTCTACAGGAACAGCAGGTGCTGCTGGTTCTTCTCGTTTAAGTGACTCATCAGGAACTTCAGGTACTTCAGGATCAACAGGAACTACAGGTACAAATGGATTAGCAGGTGGAAGTAATTCTAGCGCTTCTAGTGGTACCTCAGGTTCTAGTGGTTCAACAGGTACTTCAGGTACAGTAGGAGCGGTTGGTGGAAGTGCTTTAAGTGCAAGTTCAGGAACAAGCGGTTCTAGTGGTTCAACAGGTACCGCAGGTACAGTAGGAGCTGCTGGTTCATCTCAATTAAGTGCTTCTTCAGGTACAAGTGGCTCAGCTGGTTCAACAGGTACTGCTGGAGCAGCAGGGGCAAGTGCTTTAAGCAACACTTCAGGAACTTCAGGTTCATCTGGTTCAAATGGTAATGCTGGCATCGCTGGTTCAAGTAATATAAGTGCAACTTCAGGTACATCAGGTTCAAACGGTACATCAGGAAATGCAGGAGTAGCAGGTTTAAGCGCATTAAGTGCATCTTCAGGTACATCAGGATCTAGTGGTTCAACAGGTACAAATGGTACTGCTGGAATTGCTGGTTCTTCAAATAGTAGTGCTTCTAGTGGTACATCTGGTACTTCAGGTTCTACAGGATCAGCAGGTAATACAGGAGGTAGTAACTCTAGCGCATCATCTGGAACTTCAGGTAGCTCAGGTACTACTGGAACAATAGGAGCAGCAGGTGGAAGTAATTTAAGTCAATCATCAGGTACTAGTGGTTCATCTGGTTCAACAGGTACTTCAGGCACTACAGGAGCTGCAGGAGCAAGTCGTTTAAGTGATTCTAGTGGAACATCAGGATCTAGTGGTTCTACAGGAACTACAGGAACTAATGGTTTATCAGGTGCTTCAAATACAAGTGCTTCAAGTGGTACAGCAGGTTCAAGTGGATCTACAGGTACCGCAGGTACAGTAGGTGCTGCTGGTTCAAGCCAATCTAGTGCTTCAAGTGGTACAAGTGGCTCATCAGGTAGTACTGGTTCCGCAGGTAACGCTGGTGCTTCAAATACAAGTAATTCAAGTGGAACAAGCGGAAGTACAGGTACAAATGGAACTGCAGGTAATGCTGGTTCTTCTAATACAAGTGCTTCAAGTGGTACTGCAGGTACAAGTGGTTCAACAGGAACTTCTGGTACAATAGGAGCTTCAGGATCTTCAAATAGTAGTGCTTCTAGTGGTACCGCAGGTACAAGTGGTTCTACTGGTACAACAGGTACAGCAGGTAACGGAAATTTAAGTTCATCTAGTGGTACATCAGG
>ENA-OSIY01001511-OSIY01001511.1-marine-metagenome-genome-assembly--contig:-NODE-1511-length-12353-cov-8.771994_pt1 | contig 12353 bp, 14 predicted proteins | sample MGYA00237884_ERZ534233 | MGnify/ENA primary metagenome ERZ534233 (study PRJEB26412, sample SAMN06343840) | marine metagenome | isolation source: estuarine water | place: USA: Columbia River Estuary... | reverse complement strand
GCCTTACGAACTGATCTCATCCATTCAAACGTCTGGTCTACCCACCGACGATAATAATCATTTACTTCTACTGGAAGTATGAGCAACTCATGGTTATTCTTATTTTCATAAATAAGAACTGCCTTTGCTTTCTTAAGAATCTTCATATAAATTAGCAACTGAATAAGGTGACCACTCTTTGGCTTGTTGTGTGCCTTGCGGTATTCAAAACCCTCGTTCATCATTGTTTTAATTTCACCAAGGAGTTCTTCTCCTTGCCAGTTAACAACAACATCTCCGTAACCAAAGATTGGCGGGTCGTTGTTTACTATCTTAAACTCAGAGTCTACAAGAAAATCTGGCACATTACCCATTGCTTCTTGAATTCTTTCATGAGATTTTGTACCAGCAGTCATATTTGCTGCACTGTACGGGCTTGCATCATCTTCAAACATCTGTCCATCAAAGGCTAGGTACCAATATCTTGGGCACTCTCCATGCCCATAGGCAATAGTTGACGGTGCAAAAGTTTTCTTTTGCGTCTGCTTGTCAATACGATTTACGATATAGCCAGACTGAATCTTTTCAGTAAGCCCAGCAACATCTATTGAATGAACTGGTGGCTTCTCCTGCTTAACCATAATCTGCTGTAATAAACTTTTTGTCATGTTTTACTCGTTTCTATTCTATATAAGTATAGCAGATTAGCGTGTGATATATTTAAGTGCTGAGACTAAGTTGTTAATAGATTCTGCAGCAGTATAGTAAAGATTCTTCTTTCCACGATCAGACTTGTCTACATTGGCCATCCAAGTTGCTTTAAAAGCCATCTTAGCAGCAATGGCCTGAAGCCTTACTATCTCCACATGTGCAACATTAATTGGAATGTCTGGCTTTATGATTAGTTTGGCAATCATGGTTAGAGCAATAGTTAGTTCCTCATCCTCCATATAGTCTGCAATTTCTACTAGACCGTTTACCATATCTATTGTTGTTGCTTGCTGTTCCATACTTCATACCCCTTTTGTTTTACTATTAAAGTTTAGTCTTTCTTGTTCCCATTTTTTATTATAATCCTGAAAAACATCATCTTCTAGATTTGCTAGTTTTCTTTTTTCTCTTTCTTCTGGAAGTCTAGAAACCTTGTTAAGATTTTCATAGTCTTGCTCATTTGAAAAATGTAAAGTTAAAACAGAAGTGCTTTCATTTTCATCAAGGACAATATTCTCTCTCCAGTGTATCAGACCTGCACCCCAAAAAGCAAGCATGTCTCCAACCTCCAGGCTATACCTTTTATTTTCAATAAGTATATCCCAGTCTACATTTTTTTCTAATTGGTAATCAAGCGTGAGTTTTGAGTAGTAGTTGTCAAGATCACGATGAGGCCTTAGCACTGGTGTCTCTATCTCAGGATTGTACTTCTTGTTATAATGATAGTAACTGTTGTGAGTAAGGACTACCCTTTCTCCACAAAGTTTAGAAGCAAAGTCTTCTAGTTTTTTTAAAATATCTTTTGGATATTTTACCTCTATGTGTACCCTTCCAAGCGATGGCTGAAGTGTTGGTGCATAAAAGCCACTTCCAACCTCTAACTCTTTTTGTTTATTTATGCATTCAAGAATTTCACCTATCTCTTCATTAGTAAAAAAATCTTTATAGATTTTTGTTTCTATAGGTGTCTTAGACTCAAATTTCTTATAGTACATTTTAACCCATTGACTTAGGATCGATACCATCAGCAAGACCCTCTGCATTCCAAAGATCAAATGCGGAAATCATGTCTGGTCTTGACTGTAACTCATCTAAGTATTTCTTTCTAAGATCTGAAGAATGTTCTGGATCTATAGGATTTCTTTCTCCAGTAAATCTATAACTTGTTGTAGGGCAATAGTCCATGCTAATAATTTCACAGAACTCTCCCTCCTTAAACTTTCTTTTTGGTCTCCAGTGGATCTGGTTAACTGCACTAAAAACAATTGTTTGCCCAGGAACAAGAGAGTATTTTGTAAAGTTACTGGTGTCATTCCAGTTTCCAACATAAAGATCCCATTCAATATTTGTGTCTAAACAATAGTTTACTGTGACAAGGTTCTCATCTGCATCAAGATGCGGAGGCAGTGCGGGACTGTTGTCTCCATATCCATACTCAATGTTGTAATCTATGTAGTTCCAGTGGCATAGTGCAATGTCCCCATTGTAAAGTGGTTTTGCTACGGCATCCAGTTTATCTTCAAGGTTCTTTGGCATGTCAAACTCTATTAGGGTTCTTGACATGTTCTTTGCTATCTTTGGCTGAAACCTACTTCTAAACTCTGAAGTTCTAATATAGCCATCTTCAATCCTATCACCAATAATAAACGGTTCTATCTTTCTATTCTCTTCAATAATATCTCTAAGTTGCTGGCTTTCTTCTTTTGTAAATAGTTCTTCTATATAAAAAGGAAGTGGTTTAGTGTAGTTTTCAAAACCAGTTAGATATTTATGAAGACCTGGAATATTATTCTGAGTCGTCATTAGTAAAACCACCGTTTGCAAAGAACTGTTCCATATACATAGATGCCTTTTCGTTTAGCACCTTATTGATTTCTGGGTCTTTTGTTTCTGCTTCTGGATCTACAAAATGAAAAAACACCATCTCCACAAATTCGTTATCTGCAAAGTGCTTAGGCTCTCTCCAGTGAATCTGATGTGTTCCACTAAATGTTACGGCTTGATTGTCCTTCAATGTAAAACTTTGGTTTGGCTCAACAACAAGTGGCCATTCAACATTTGACTGTATTTGGTAATCAAAAGTAAACCTAGGCTCTTTAAATGTTTCATCGTAATGTGGAAACAGGGATGGCTTATAGTGAAACTTACCACAGTTACTTGTTACGTTATTATATCTTGCATGACAGTATTCTGCCAATACAATTCTGTCATTTCCACTTACAGATCTTGCAATACCCGTAACCTTTTCAATAATTGAATCTGGCAACTGAATAAAAGTATTTGCCTGTGCATGGTTCTTTATAAAAGATCCACCGCTATTATTTTGTACGGCCTTATAAATTTCGTTGACTTCTTGACTAGTAAAGACATTCTCTACTATCGTATTTACTTCATCCTGCTTCATAGTGTCTCCTTTTATTGTAGTAGTTTAGTCTTTATATAGTTCTTCGTTTGATTCAAGATTATAAAACTGAGAAAGAAATCTTGTTCTTTCTGCTAAGATTGCATCCTGTCCTTCATCAAGTGGTGTTGGCTCAAGATACTCTAGGTGGCAAAACACCATATCAATTTTATTTCCAGGAAGGATCTTTGTTTTCTCTCTCCAGTGTGTCTGCTGAGTTCCAGCAAATACTAAGGCTTGGTTATCTTCTATGAAATAACTCTTATCTTCTACAACAAGACCCCACTGTTGATCTGCATGTATTTGTATATCAAATGTTATCCTCTGCTCATCTCTTAGGTCACAATGAGGAAAAAGTTTGCACTCATAACCATAGGCTGGATCATATCTTGCAAACGAGTAATCTCCAACTAACCTAACCTTGCCAGCAAGAGATGTTTTTTCTATAGCCTTATTAATCTTGTCTTCAATTTCTGGAAGTTTTACATGCCAGGCTCTATGCCCAGCCCACTTTTGTAGTTTTGTCTTATCCTCTGGTGTGCTATTTACAATACTATAAATATAAGCAACATCTGCTTCATCAAAAATATTGTCAACAATCATAACCTCAAAGTCTTGATTAGAGACCTTTTTTTGAGAGTTTACTAACTCCTGATAACTTTCATAGGCTTCGCCTTTAATTCCTTGTTCCATGCTTATATTATACCATTATCTACTAGTTGTTCTAATACTGACATCTCTATTACTGCAAGTCTTACTTTTGAGTTCCCCTCGCCAATAGCAATAACTATTGCTGGGTCATTACCATTTCTAATGGCGTCAGTTGTAGCCTTGGCCCAGACATCTTTATTAATAGTAAAAGACTTTCCAACTTCTTTAAAATCAACAGTAAAGTTTTCCCAGGAGGCGTCACCCTTATGGGTTCCACGACCTGAGTTTTTATGTTGCTTTGCCCCAATGCGCTTAGACTCACTCTTCTCTGTCATCACTTTTCCACTTCTGCTTTCCAAACTTTACAGTACTAAGGTGTTTTGTTGGACACATCCATGTAGCAGTTTTTGTTTCTGCGTATAACCTTAAAGATTTAACCTCAACCTTGCACTCGTGGCACACAAACTTTCCATGATAAACATTATAACTAGCCATTGAGTTTTGCCTTGATTGATTCTTGCAACTCAAGATCCTCTCTTACACGATTGACAAAGGCTTCCTTGCCTTGTACCTTTGATCCGTCAGGAAGAATATACCAAGCACCAGTGCGCTCAACAATCCCGTTTAGTTCTGCTGTAGTAACCAAATCACCAATGGTATCAAGACCAATATCGTCACCTCTAAAGTAAAAATCATACTCACCAGACTGGAACCCTGGAGAGGTTTTGGAGAACTGGAGTTCCCACTTAATAGTTCTACCAATCTTTTCTTCAATTAATTTATCTCCTACCTTGATCTTGCCCTTAATCGCTTGATTGTCTGACTCTGAAGAAAAGAGTTTAACAATACATGAGGAATAAAACTTAGTAGCCTGACCACCAGAAGGCTGCTGGCTAGTATACATAGCATTGATATTGTTACGAGACTGAGAAATAAGAACAAGCAGAGTTGGCTTAACTTTATTGTTTGCATAGTTAAGCATTTTCCATGCGTTACTAAAGTCACGGGATTCGGCTCCAATCTGTTTGGTGTTTTCTAATGCTTTCATTTCATCTGTATCTTTTTCAAAATAGATTGCTGGAAGCATTGATGTAATAGAGTCTACCACAATTAGGTCAACTCCTGCATTCATTAATCCGACGCCTACGTCTACCATGTCACTAATAGTTCTTGCTTGTGAGTAGATTAGTTTTTCTGGATCTACCCCAAGAGTTCTAGCCCAGTCTTCTGAGTATGACATTTCTGAGTCAATCCATGCACATAGTTTGCCCTCTGCTTGAGCCAGAGCAATCATCTGAAGGCACATAGAGGACTTTGCAGAGGACTTTGAGCCCCAGATAAGTACCTGTCTACCATAAGGCAGTCCACCTCCTAGAGCACGGTTTAAACCGTAACTGGGTGTAGGTTGATACTCATAGTTTACCCCAACCCCTGTTCCAAGTTTCTTTCTTAGTTTTGGATCTAGTTGGGCTAAAGCCTCTTCAAGACTAACTGACATTTACATCCTCCAATATAACTGTTCCATCCTTGGTCTTACCAAGTGAAAATTTGTAAGCATTTCCTTCTTCAATTCTCATATAGGCTTTTGCAAATGCCGTTGGAAAAACCGTAATAGAATGTAGGTCTCTTGCAGTATCGGCTACTGTTAGGGACGCCATCTTCTTTCCAGTCTTTGTAATTCTTGGTTTAAAAGAAACTACAAACATTTCATCATCCTTGTATGGTAATTGTTTATATCCCAAAAACTTAATTAACCCAGTCGTAGATCCTTTTATGGAGTCGACAGGCACAGCAGAAAGAATCCTATTATCATTAGCAAGAATGATATACGATAAGCCTGCTTCAATAGTTGTTTGTTCGTCATCAAATATTCCTACGCTTCCTGTTTTATCTAGCACTTCTACTCTTGACCAACCCTTTGATCTCTTAATTGATTTTACCATACCCATCAAAATAAAAGAACCTTTTTCTTCATAGTCTTCAATTGGGCTTATAAATGCATGATAGTGAGATGGTACGGTAATATTAAACTCTGGAAGATTTAAATACTCATACAGGTTCTCTTTAATCTCTTGTTCATTACGTGGGTTATCCGTAAAGGTTGCAGCGCCAGTAATTCTTAATGCTTGAAGGGCACGACTGTTTACTCCGTTTCCTTTTGTGAAAGTGAACTTTTCAAGTTCTTCATACGAATTGAATGGTCGTGCTGAAATGTATCTCTCACCAATTTTGTCAGATATGAACTTGATAGCACTGAGTCCAAACCTAATACCCTTACCCTCAATCTTAAAATCGATATCCGAATCGTTAATGTGAGGTAACTTAATACTAATGCCCATTCTCTTTGCTTCAATAAGATATTCAGTTCTCGCATCTTTGTCCTTTTCATTTTTTAATAATGAGTACATAAACTCTAGTGGATAGTGATACTTTAGCCACGCCGTCCAATACGAGAGCGTAGAGTAAGCAACCGCATGAGACTTGTTGAACGAATATCCTGCGTGTGCTTCAAAGTCATGCCAAAGATCTTTCGCTTGATTAGGTGAAATGTAAGCAGACGCACCAGATACAAACTTATCCTGAAAAACATCGAATTCTTTAGCATCCTTTTTCTTTCCAATGATTTTTCTAACTTTGTCTGCTTCCGACATGGACATACCGCCAAGCGATACGCATGCTTGCATAACTTGTTCCTGGTAAAGAATACAGCCATATGTGTCCTCCGTAAATTCTTTTAGTACTTGGTGTGTGTAAGATATGTTTTGACGACCATGCTTACGATCAATATAATCTTTTCCAATTGTGTTCATAGCACCTGGACGAACAAGAGCGTTTGATGCAGCAAGTTCATTAAGGTTCTTTACTCCCATTTTTACAAGAAGGTTTGTGTATGGTGATGCTTCACATTGAAACACACCCTTTGTATATCCATCAGAAAGCATTTGATAAACATTTGCGTCATCCATAGGAATTTCAAGCGGATCAATTAGTTTTCCATCTCGCTCTTTAATAATTTGAAGTGCATCCTTTAGTACGCTAAGAGTTTTTAAACCCAAAGCATCAATCTTAATCAAACCAATCTTTTCAGCCTCTTCCATATCAACTGCAACAACAGGAATGCGCTCATCGCTACCAGTAGAAGAGCGTGTCTCCATTGGTGCGTACCTAAAAATAGGATCTTTACTAGTGACAACGCCAGCAGCGTGAATGCCAGTACCTCTAATACGACCACGAAGTTGTTCCCCATATATCTCCACCTCTGGATATTTCTCACGAAATTCTCGTGTTGTTTTTGAACTACAGTATTCATCCCAAGTGTCAACCATTTTTAAAACCTTGTTAACATCTGTAAGAGGAATATTTAATACTCGTGCAACATCTCGTACAACACCCTTGTCTTTAAACGAAAGGAATGTAGCAATAGATGCAACATGTCGATACTGTCTAACTAGATAATCTTTTACTTCTTCACGACGAGTATCTTGAATATCTGTATCAATATCAGGAAAGTCATTACGGTCTGGGTTGATAAAACGAAAGAACAGTAGTTTGTGCTTGATGGGATCAATGTCTGTAATTCTTAGAACATAACAAAGAAGTGAACCTGCTGCAGAACCACGACCTGGACCAACCATGATTCCTTCTTTCTTTGCCCAAACAATCATGTTACGAACAACTAGAAAGTATGGACCAAACTTCTTATCCTTGATTACCTTTAACTCTTCATCAAGTCTGTCTAAGTATTCCTGGTTACCCTCAAACCCTCTTTCCTTCAAACCTTCAAGAGCAAGTTCTTTTAATTCTTTATCTGGGTTCTTGTATTGTACTGGTAGTAAGTCTAGTCCTTCTTGGATTCCATAGTCCCCGACTTTTTCTGCAATCTTCAAAGTGTTAGAATATATATCTGGTCTATCAATGCCTTGTGCTTCCATGGCTGACTTCATCTCTTCATAAGAAAGAAGGTGAATATCAAACTTATTAAATGTGATCTGTCTGTCTTCTCCATACAAATAATCTAAGCGCTTCATCATGTCTGGTTGCTTCTTTGACTTTTCAAACGTATGCTCTTTGTCAATCTTGACATGTGTATTTAAAAGAAGTTTAAACTCTTGAATCTCTTTTTGATCTGTTGAACTATGGTGGCAGTCTGGTGTTACAACAACCTCTACTCCAAATTCATCTGCCAAAGCAATTAGTTGTTTGTTTATTTCTTCAGGGTTATGTGGCATTACCTCAATGTAGTAATCATCATTGAATACTCGCTTAAACCATTCAATATGCTTTTTTGCAATTGCGAACTCGTTGTTCTCTAGTGCTTTTACAAGCACACTACTTGGGCATGCCGATGTTACAATAATTCCTTCTGAATACTTTTCAAGAATCTCAAAGTCAAATCTTGGCTTCTTAAAGAATCCTTCTGTCCATGCAATCTCATTAATCTTATTTAAATTCTCTAAACCAATTTGGTTCTTAGCGAGAAGGACTATATGGTTATAGACTAAATCTAGATCTCCGTCTCTTTCAGACTTATCTCTAGTGTCAAATCTATCAGAACACATATAGCCTTCTACGCCAAGTATAGGCTTAATACCCTTTGCTTTTGCAATACGGTGCAGTTCCCTATGCCCAGATAAAGTACCGTGGTCAGTTATGCCAATTGCTGGCATACCTAACTCAACTGCACGGTCAACGTATTCTTCTGGAGTAGCGATTCCGTCAAAGAGGGAATAGTGGGTATGTACGTGTAAGCCTACGTAATTCATCTATTACCAGTCGATGTTTGTACTGGTAACAGAAGGTGTGTCGAATCCAAAGTAGAATGCTTCTTGCTCTGGATAAGGAACCTCACGAACAACCTTTTCTAGGTTGAAAAATTCAAAGCCTGTCCATGCAAATGGTTCTGCATCTGGCTTTGATGGTAGAAGTGTGTAACTTGTTTCAGTTCCCTGACCGTTACGCTTTAACTTCCACTCAAGATTTGAAACGCTACCTGTGTCAAGTGCGTATTCACGAATGTTATTAAATGCTGATTGCTTTGAAATTCCTTGGGACCATACAGCAATGTAAGGGTCTTCGGTTCCATCATTAATCAAAACATTGCAGTAGAAGCGCATACGTGCTCTCCAACCAACCTTTGGCTCCTTGCGATCCATCTCGCAACCAAAGCAGCGACCTTCTGAGTCCACAGTACATGCAGCCTTACGCTTGTAGTCCTTTGGATTTGTGTGTTCTGCAACCACAACAGAAAGACCACGGTCTTCTGAATAGTTTGCTGAATCTTGATCTAGTTCCTCTACGAAACGGATCTTTGCTGATTGTGCATCAGCCAACTTTACCCAACGAACCTTTTGTCCATTACTTTCAAACTTTGGCTTGTCGAGTAGTGCATTAATTTCTTTTAGTCCTTTAATTACGCTCATTTTTATTTCTCCTTTTGTTATTGATATTAGTTTAGCATAGACTGTATTGATTTGTCAAACTGAAACTCTAGTTCTTTTATTGACGTATCGTCCATATCGCCTATATCCTTGTACTGCTTATTTAGTTGTATAACGGAAACACGAGAGCCAAGTTTTTCAATTATCTTATCTTTCATATTTCCTCCCGCTTCATCGTTATCAGCAATAACAATAATGTTATTAAAATACTTCTGAAGCAATTCTATTTGTGTGTTAGACACATTGGCACCTAGAGTTGCTACTGCTGGTACCCCTACTTGATCCAATCGAATAGCATCAAAGGATGACTCAACAACATAAACCTTCTCTGCAGTCTTTACCCGATTTAAATTAAAAAGTGTTTTTGCTTTAGGAAGTCCTGGGGTATTTTTAAAATCTTTTCCTTCAATAGATCTTCCAACAAAGCCAACAGGTATGCCATCTGGGCTGTGGACTGGAACTGTTACCATATCTTGTTTTTCTGAATAGCCTAAAGAAAACTTAGACCAAGACACAGGAGTAATTTTTCTATAGGTGAAGTAGTCTTTTGCTCTATCAGAAGTAATCAAGCCATTATTCAATCTCTTAATAATTAATTCATCAAACGGTACGAAGTCAGGCTTTGCGTATAGTTGCTTGTTAATTTCTTTGGTTAGGTCTGACTCTGTTTCTTTGCCCTTAATAAATCTAACGGCCTCAAAGTATGTTCTTCCAGACATATGCATTGTAAACTCTACAAAGTTTGCAACCTTTTGACATGAGAAACAAAAAAATGTTCCGTTAAACTTATCTACTTCACCTGCAGGGGTCCTATTATTATTATGGTAAGGACAAAAGATTATATAGTCTGAATCAATCTCAGACTCAATTGTTACACCTGTTCCTGTGAGAACTCTTTTGATTTGCTCTTTAGTGTATAAATTGGTTTGCTTCCATCTATTCCTTCTATCCATTCGCTTTGCTTTCTCCCTGTGTGTATACCGTGTACTGTTATCTCAAACTCAAAATACTTCTTCTTCTCATTATAGTCTATTGTAAAATCTATGTCAATGTCAAGCCTAGGTACATATCCAGACAAGCGCATTTCAGACTCAATAAGCCTGGTGTACTCTTGTCTAAGTCGACCAATGGCTGACTCATCGTAGATGACTCCACTTAAATTGAACTTCTTTATGGGCTTGTGATGATAGTTCGCCATGTAACATATTATACCGACTTATCTTCAAAATCTTTATATCTGTAGTATCCCTTGTCAAAGTCAACTTGAACAAGAAAGTCTCCCATAAAACCATTACGGTTCTTTCTAAATGCACACTCAATTACATCGCTGTTTTGGGCACGGCCAAGGGCTATAACCCAGTCAGCATCATAAGCAATCTGTCTTGACCAAGAAGTCTGTCCAAGAGTTGGAACACTTGTTAGGTCATTCGCATCATCAGGAGTGGCAGATGAAATAGCAATAATAGGAACTTCTTCGCCAATAGCCATAAGTTTAAGTTCTCTTGAAAGGTTCTTCATTCGTACCGTTTCATTATCTGACTTTTGATTAGGAGCCATCAACTGAAGGTAGTCAACGATTACAAAGTCTGGCTTGTACTGGTCAATCTTTCCACGAAGAACTGATGGGTTAATTTCTCCACCCTGATCGTTTGAAATAATGTGAAACTCTGGCTTGCCCTGCAGATGCTTAGCATGCCAAGCCTTAAGAGTATCTAGTTCAACATCTCCATTACTTAACTTTCTGTGAGACCAAAGACCTTCACCCATAATAGTAAATACACGATTACGAACCTCTGTTTCTGACATCTCAAGAGAGATTACAAGGGGTGTTCTACCCTGCTTCCAGGCCTGTACAGCGAAGTAGAGAGCCATCCATGACTTTCCTATACCTGGGTATGCTAGAAAGACTCCTAGCTGGCCTGGCATGATTCCAGAAGGTAGGTAGTTATCAAACCCTGGCAATCCTGTCTTGATTCCACGTTGACCTAATGCGTTCTGCTCTTTAACATTTTCAAAGTATGCAATAGCAGAGTCAATATCTGTTGCATCAATATCACGAATAGATGATGTATTTTTCTTAAGCGTTGAAGTCTTGGTAATAAGTTCTTCAAGGGCTAGAACTCCCTGACCACTCTGAACCTCTGTTGCTGCAGATCTTAAAATGTCTTTCAGAGTATCATTTAAATATTCTGTCTGTAATTCTTCAAGGTGATGTTTTGTTGCGCCAATTTCTTTAATGATTTCAAAGTCTCTAAACTTTTCTACTACTAGAGATGATGGTGGGACTGTTCCATTGTTTTCAGCATATAAACGAATAAAGTTCCACACGTCGTTGTGTGTTCTTAATAGTGTTTCTACATTGGCCTGTAGTAGTACATGAAGTTGCTTGTCTTGTAATACCGCTGAAATTACTTTAGCTTCTGTATTATTCACTTAGCCACTCCTTTGCTTTTGCCCTGCGCTGTTGTCTATCTTTTAGGTCTTGCTCTACATCTAGTTTACCATTAAGAATCTTTTCTGCATTATAAGCAAAATAGTTCCAGCTTGTTTCTTGTGCAACAGAAAAATAATAATCTAATAACTCATAGCACTGTGACATTCCGTAAGACTCAACAAGTCCGTCTGCTGCCCACTGCTCTACGTTTAAGTTTAAGGATGGCTTTTGCTCATACTTTGCTGTATGTAACTTGCTGTACCTACTAAGCAAAGCCATGCGGTCTTTGCGTTCAGCCATTAGTCTTTGCTATCAGCCTCTAATTGTGCCTCTTGAATTTTTTCAGTTAGTTTGTCTTCAACAAACTTATAGACTCTATCAAAAGCCTGATCTGAGTTTTCACCATCACGCTTAGAGTCAACAACCCCTAGATCAATTCTTAAAGACTGGAAGTTACCCAGATTAAGTGTATATCCTAGAGTTACTGACACTTTTGTATTATCGTTTTCCATACCCCACCTTTTCTCTATTTTAAATGTTTTCAGACCAGATTGGAATATACCTTCCGTCATCTGTCTTCGTATATGTAAGTATACCTTTTCCCATTCGCCGTGTCAACTCTTGGTTTGTAGGCGTCATATTATTTGTTATTAATCCATCTTTTCTTGGTTGCCCCATATGTATAGATGCCAGTATATCACGAATCACCTTCACTGCGCTTTCTGAATAGTATGATCTT
>ENA-OSIY01001509-OSIY01001509.1-marine-metagenome-genome-assembly--contig:-NODE-1509-length-12357-cov-6.079967_pt1 | contig 12357 bp, 17 predicted proteins | sample MGYA00237884_ERZ534233 | MGnify/ENA primary metagenome ERZ534233 (study PRJEB26412, sample SAMN06343840) | marine metagenome | isolation source: estuarine water | place: USA: Columbia River Estuary... | reverse complement strand
ACATAGACATACCTCCTGCCTTTGCTAACCTTAAAAAATATTTTATAATTTTTTTATTTTATCTGATAAGGTAAGTATAATAATCTTATGAATTATGATTTGTGCGATTTATTAAATAGAAAGATGGAAAATGCAAACGGGTATATGTCTGCAAATCTTCCGAATCGATCTATTTATAAAAATCAAAACATTATTGACGAGTTTTTTGAAACCTTATCTCCTGAACATTATTTAGAAGCTATGGAATCTGAATCTTGTGACCATCAATGTTTCGCATTTTGGATTTATCGAAATGGTAAAATTTCTGATCAACTTGAAGACTACGACAAATCTGCCAGAAGGATTACTAGAGAACTTGCTAATTTAAGTTATTCTAATTCTCCAGCTTTGGATATAATGTATTTTTCTGGCTGTATGAAGGTAATCATTGCAACCAATAAAGCAATGTTCATAGAAACCTGTATCAGGCCATCTTTAGATCAGATGTTTGCTATTAAAGATTTGGAATTGAAACACCTAAAGCAATCTGGTAAAGTTATTTGGCGAATTGTTGAACGAAAAAAGAAACTCAATTTTTATGAGGGTATTGGCGTAAACGATTTGCATGATTTTAAATGGGCAAGGATTAAATAATTATGAAAAGTGGATATTTGTATTTAGACGAAGTTGAAATGCTTTTAATCAAGAATTCATTACAGAAAAATAAAGATGAAGATTCTAAAAAACTTATCGCAAAAATTGATTCCTATAAAAACAATTATTGGGATATGAAAAATAAAGTTTTCAATAATTATAAAAATCTTGCAGTTGAAAAGTTTAATAATTTAAATTCTGACTTAATTGCAAATGAAGAAATTTCTGTAGATGATGATGCTCTTGTTGCTGCATCTAAAAGTGGTGCTTATGTTCACTGCTGGGTATGGGTGGATAACACTACAAAACCTAAAAGAACAAGAAAGAAGACTGTGTAATGATTAAAGACCAATGGTATGCAATCCACGTTCTTTCTCAATATGAAAATAAAGTCAAGAATTACATTGACAAAGTTAAAAAAGAACGTGGATTTGACAATAAAGTTAACGAAGTAATTATTCCTATGGACACTGAAGTAAAACGTGTCCAAGGGAAAAAAATTGAAAAGAAGATCAAAGTGTTTCCTGGCTACGTACTTATAAATATGAAAATGGATGAAGATACATTTAATTTTGTAAGAAGAGTGCCAGGAGTAACTAGCTTTGTTTCATCGAGTGGGAAAAAACCTGTAGCTTTAAAAGATTCTGAAGTTAAAGAAATTCTTGAATCAATAAATCCAGATAAGGGATTTGTTCCTAAAAAGAAATTTCAAAAAGATATGCTTGTTAGAATTGTCGAAGGCCCATTTTCAGAATTTACAGGCAAAATTGAAACTGTATATGAAGAAAAAGAAATGCTTAGAGTAATGATTTCTTTATTTGGACGAGATACTCCAATAGAAATTGAATTTGCACAAGTAGAAAAAGCAGAATAAAAAAAGCTCCCTTTTGGGAGCTTTTTTTATTAGAATGTTTCGTAAGTTTCTGACACTGGAAGAATTTTGTTGAATTTTACTAATCCGTCAGCTGCAACAGCTGAGAGATTAAATCTAACCCAATATCTTTCAGGATTTGGCGGAAGAACAACAATTGGATATCCACCAGCAATGATTCTATTTTGCTGAACAGTCAATGGATCGTTAGGAAGTAAAGAATTAGCAGAAAAATCAGCCTTTACTGGTCCCCAAGTTGAGCTTCCAAGACCAGAGCCTTCAACAATACCAGAAAATTTGAATGTATCTGAGTTGCCAGTAGAAGTATCATCAATTACAGCAAAAGAAGACCAAGCACTTCCATTCCATAATTGTCCTTGTAAAAGAGCAGGAGCAGTTAATCCAATTCCTACTTGAAACTCCCAGTGATCAATCTTCTTACTTGATCCTATATAAACATAGTCATTGGTAGAAGTAAGATTGAACTGAGAAGCATTTTCTCCGCCTGTACCTTTTGCAAGTCCAGTAACATCATAAATTGTTCCAGCTGTTCCACCAGTACCAGTTTGTGACTTACCAATCAAAACTCTATAATCGTTAAGCGACTCTATACCTTGAGCATCAGATCTGGGGTAGTCTAAAGGTAAAGCTTTTTTACCAGTTGCAATGACTCTCATTCCAATATTAGTTCTGGATTCAGTTAATGTGAAAGCTACATTCAAATACGGTCTGTTATATAAGTTTTCATGATATATAGATGGTGTAAATCCCCATCTAGCATAATATGACTCAGAAACAGTTCCATTTACATCAGTACCATCTCTGTAAATTATGTGCCCTCTTCCATCTGTTGAGCTGTTTCTAAAATGTGCGCCATTATCTAAAAAGATTATTGAGCTTACTGTGAAAGCAGTGCCTGATACGTTTGTAATTTTTAATTCATCTATAGTAGATTGAGGATACCAGGGTAATGTTGCATAAACAGTTGTGCCTGTTACTGTAAATCCAATTGATGACTTTAATATTTGATTATATAAACCATTGATGACACTCATAAATTATGCTCCGTTTTAGCAGACTTCTTAATGAATATTTTTCTGATCAATAAAAATAATCTCCTCTATTGTTGATTTGATTATCGTCCTGATGTAAAATAGATTGTGAGAAACATCGTCTATATATAAATGGGAGGGCGCTCTGTTTCTCATACTTAAAATACTATGAAAATACAATACGTATCGATTACACCAACTACCACAGCTGAAAATCAAGGCTGTTATTCTTTGACACCTGAACTTTTAGCTGCAACAGGTGCTCGTTATTCTCGTAACAATGAGGGATTAGATGCAATTGTTTCAAAAATTGATTTTTCTAATACAGACAAATCGGTGGATGGCATATTTAAGATGGTGGATTATGGCCACGCTTCAATTGCTGATATGGCTCCAATTGCTCTTTTTATTGATGATATTTCAATTTATTCAGCCTACCATCTTTGGACTTTAGCTCCTACTGCGGGTGGTCAAGAATGTTCAACTCGTTATATAAAATTAGATGCTGGAAGTGTAGTAGATCCTGATTTACTTGGTATTTCTGAAAATCTGAAATTAGATTATTGGAAGCACGTTGAAAAATCTTTTAAATATTACGAATTGGCGCTTGAGTATTGGACTAGTATTGGCAATTTACATCCAGAATTGACCAAAATTCCATCTTCTTTACTCAATTCGACATCAGACAAGGATAAGAAGCAAGTTGGCAGAATGATGCGTAATTTTGCCTTTGATCGTGCAAGAGTTTATCTTCCAGTTTCTGCTATGACTGGTGTGATGATGATTCAATCTGCTCGTGCTTGGGCAAATATGTCAGCTCATCTTCAATCTCATTCTTTACGTGAATTAAATCTTATCGGAAAAGAAATTGAAGAGAAGCTTAAGATAGGTGCGCCAAGACTTGTAAAGCATTGTCGCCCAACTGAAGCAATAGAAGCTTTTTACCGTTATGAACAAAAATGTGAAAAAGCATATTGCAAGATGAAGCATAAATTTTTGCCTTCTGCTAATCAATGTGATACTAATCTTAAAGTTCACTCAAATAAAAAACTAGATCTTGATGCATTGAACTTTAGAACAAATAGATATTCTCCATTTGGCCATACAATTTCACAAATACCAGTTACATTTAGTTGGGAAGGAATAACTTTTGGAGAAATTAGAGACCTGAATCGTCATAGGACTGGGTCTAAGTATTGTTCTCTAGTTCCAATTGGCTTTTATGGCGCAACTGATGAAGTTCCAAGTGAAAAATCAAATGAGTCTAGCAAGATAATTGAACTCTATACAGACTTTGAACAATCAACTTTAAAATCTAGAGAATTGATGAAAGAATATTCAGAATATATTTATTTCACTAATCTTGGACATAAATATTATTTTGAACATACTACAACTGCTGACAAATTCTTATATGAAATGGAATTACGAACTGGGGTTGGCGCTCATTACAAATATGCTGAACATTGTCATAAAATGCTTGAGTTGTGGTTTCAAAAGTATCCTCAATCAAAAGGACTTGTTTTTGAAGGTAGTGCAGAACCAGAGTAGCTAAAATCTAAAATATACTACATAACCCTCAATAGAAATTATTTTACTTGAATAATTTTGAATGGCTGGATCAGAATCAAAGAACATGACACATTTTTCATGTTCTTTGATTTCATTATAATATGTTGTCATTTTGGGAACATAATTATTTTTATTATTTTCAATTAGAATATTTTTCAAATCATTATTCATAGACATACAACTTTGATCTAATGAGAAAGTATATTCTGGTAACAATTCTTTCAAAGCTATTTTGAAATGATCAAATGAGATTGGCTTTTCCATCATAGCGTTATCAATAATTTCAGAAAGATCTAATGAATTGACAGGTGCTGATTCTGAACTATAGTTTTCAAATACAAAATTCATTCTTGATATTGAAACTAAATAATCTGTCTTCGTATGTTTGCCATTCATCAAATCGTGAAAAAGATTTTGCAGCTCTGGTAAACTGATGATATTATTAGATATATACAAAGCTATATTCTCATAGTCTGGTGGAGAGTACACAAGTGATAATCTTTTTAGAACCTCAATATTGGATTTGTCCAAGGATTGAATTTCTAAAAATGAATCTGTGTCTCTTAAAAATCGATAGTTTCTATTGACTTCAAAACCGACAATGATAAAATATCTGTGATAATTAAGTGTAGATGTTTGATAGGCTACTTTTTCGAGTTCTTCTTGTGAGGATGTTATGAATGCAGTAAGTTCCATGGATACTTTGTACAAGCTCTGGGCTTGCACAGATCCGAAAGAAGTAGATAAAATAATTCAGGATTATACGATAGGTAAAGAAATGCAAGCAATTGATGAGATGACAAACACTATGAAGCAAACTGATTTTCGACCACAAACATTTGATCAAGTGGTTGGTCAAAATGAAATTAAGGAATTTCTGCAATTAAAAATTGCAGCCTTCAAAAAAACTCGCCTAAGCCTTGTCCATACATTGTTTTTGGGATTTTCAGGCGTAGGTAAAACAACTCTAGCTAATGTAGTCGCTAATGAAATGGGAGTCACTTTCCATCAAGTTATGGCAACTAGAATCAAAACTTGGGCTGACTTTTACAATATCATCAAGAATATTGAAGAGAATGACATTGTATTTATTGATGAGATTCATGCACTGGCTCCAAAGATTCAAGAACATCTTTATGGTGTCATGGAAGACTTTACTTGCACAATTGAAGATAAGAATCTAAATAGACAACGTACTGTTCGTATTCCAAGATTTACTCTTATTGGGGCTACTACTCACTCTGGTGACTTAAATCCACCTTTGCTTTCTCGTTTCCAGTACAAGGCAAATCTTCTTCCATATTCCAATGAAGACCTTACTACTATGATTACGTCTGCTGGTGAAAGAATTTACAACATCAGCGTTCCTAATGACGTAGCAAGTCGTCTAGCAAAGCTCTCTCGTAGGACTGCTCGTATTGCTTATAACTTGCTGCGAAGCCTTATGGATGTGGCTGAAGCACAAACTCCAGGAAAAGTGACTCCTGATATGCTTACGATGCATCTTATGCACAAAATGCTTAAGTATGAGCAAATTGACCCTATTATTGGGTTAGATTATGCAAGCCGAAAGTATATTGTTGCTTTGCTTCGTGAGGGTAGCGCACTTGGAAGTAAGACTATTTCTAACTATATCAATGAGCAAGAAAGCACAGTGACTGGAATGATTGAACCTTTCTTGTTTTCAGAAATTGAACTACAATTTGGCGATGCAGGTAGTATTAGAGTTCAGAAGTCTCCTTTTGTACGTATAACTAAAAAGGGACGAATTGCATTGGAACCTGCTTATAACTACATAAAGCTTTGCCATACTTTGCAAAAGCAAGGATGGTTCAATAATGAATCCCTCAATGTCAAATCGGAGTAAATATGCCAGCAAAACAATTATCTTTTAATGATGAAGCACGTCAAGCTATGGGACGTGGAGTCTCTATAGTAGCTACAGCTGTAGCTACTACCCTTGGCCCAAAAGGCAGAAATGTTGTTATTCAATCACCTTCAGGACCAATTGTAACTAAGGACGGAGTAACAGTAGCCAAGCACGTTGAACTTGAAGATCCTTATGAAGATCTTGGTGCTCAACTATGTAAGCAAGTTTCAGCAAAAACTAATGATGTTGCTGGAGATGGAACAACTACTGCAACAGTCTTGGCCAACGCATTAGTAGTAGGAGGACTTAAATATATTTCCTCTGGCGGTAATCCTATCAATGTCAAAGTTGGTATGGAATATGCTGCAAATAAAGCTGTTGAAATTATTGAAGACCTAGCAAAGCCTATTGAGAGTAAAGAGCAAATTACTTTTGTTGCTACTATTTCTGGTAACGAAACAGAAGTTGGCCAAATTGTTGCAGATGCTATGGAAGCAGTTGGTAAAGACGGTGTTATCACTATTGAAGAATCCAGAGGCCGAGAAACATCTTTATCACTTGTTGAAGGTATGAAATTTGACAAGGGTTATGTTTCAGCTTTCTTTGTAAATAATGTTGAAAAGATGGAGTGTCGTCATACAGATCCATTTATTCTTCTTTACGATGGGAAAATTTCAGATTCAGCAGAAATTCTTCCTATTCTAACCAAAGTAAATGAGCAGAAGAAACCTATCGTAATTATTGCTGATAATGTTGATGGCCCAGCACTTCAGATGCTTGTAATCAATGTTCATAAGGGTGCTATGCCTTGGGTTGCAGTAAAGACTCCTGGGTTTGCTGGTCAAAAGAAAGAATATCTTTATGATATTGCTGCTTTAACTGGCGCCGATGTTATTTCCACAGAGATGGGAACAACTCTTGAGAACTGTACTATTGATAATCTAGGAAAAGCAAAGAGTATTATCATCAATAAAGAAACCACTACAATTATTGGTGGCGAAGGTGATGATGCTAAGATTGATGACCGTATTTCTCAATTAAAAGTAACTCTTTCACAAGTTGAAAGTGATTATGAAGCTAGGATTCTGAACGAAAGAATTGCAAAGCTTTCTGGTGGTGTTGCTATTATTAAGGTCGGCGCCAGCACTGAAGCAGAACTAGTTGAAAAGAAGTATCGTTATGAAGATGCTTTAGCTGCTACAAGAGCTGCTGTTGAAGAAGGCATTGTTCCTGGTGGTGGTACTACTCTTCTACGAATTTCACAACAACTTGAAGCAATGAACGATCTTACTGACCAAGATGAAAAAGTTGGTTTTGAAATTGTCAGAAAAGCTCTTATGGAACCTATCAGACAAATTGCTTTTAATGCTGGTATTAGTCCTGATGTTGTAGTAGATACAGTTTGCAAAGAATCTAATGGTATTGGGCTTAATGCAAGAACTGGTAAGTATGTTGATATGATTGAAGAAGGCATCATTGACCCTGCTAAAGTTACACGTTCAGCTGTTCAAAATGCAGTGTCTATTGCTGTACTTGTATTGACTACAGAAGCATTGATTGTAGACAAACCAATTACTAATGAGAAGGTCTTAATTCAAGAGGGTGGCTTCTAATTTTTTCCAATATATTTAACACACCAAGTTATATTTTAAGTATAATATGTATATGTGTTGAGGGGTATTGGAAGTGGAAAACAAATCTTTAAAATTAAGACTTACAAAGAGTCAAATTCTTACAGTCAGCGCAATCTTGATTGCGCTGACTTCTGTTTCATATCAGCTATATTTGTTACGTAAACAAAATAAAAACAAAGGAATGGGAGAAGCATATTTAGTTTATCCCGAAGAATAAAATGACAGAATTTTTATATCATTATAAGATGAAAGTAACTAAAGTTGTTGATGGAGATACAATTTACGGTGATGTTGATCTTGGGTTTAATTTTGGCGTAAAGAAGATGGAATTCAGGCTTGCAGAAGTTAATACTCCAGAGACTAAGGGTGACACTAGAACAGCAGGATTAGCTAGTAAAAAATTTGTTGAAGATACTGTATTTAATAAAGAAGTTTGTATTTTGACAAAGAAAGATTCTAAAGAAAAGTATGGTAGATATTTAGCTTGGGTGTATTACAAAGAAGCTGACAATACTTGGATTTGTTTAAATAAAAAACTAATTGAATTGAATTTTGCTGTGCCATTTATGGTATAGTGTATGTATGGCATTTTATAGGCGATTATTTATTGATTTTGATTCTTTCTACGCTAGTGTAGAGCAACAAGATAATGAAGAGTATCGTGAGAAGCCTATAATTGTAGTTCCTGTTGTTTCAGATTATACGTGTGCAATTGCTGCGTCATATCAGGCAAAAAGACTTGGGGTAAAGACTGGAACCCGTGTAAAAACGGCGAAGGAAAAGATCCCAGGTCTTTTTGTTTGTGGGGCAAGACCTCACAGATATGTAGAAGTTCACAATCAAATTTTAGAAGTCTTATCTCACCATTTTAAAAAGATACAAGTTCTTAGTATTGATGAAATGGCTTGTGAGATAGATGAAGAAGATGATTTTGATTGTGAAATGATAGCTGCCTTATTGAAATTAGATTTTCAAGAAAAATTGGGCGAACATATATCTTGTTCAATTGGTGTAGCTAGAAATGTATTTTTATCTAAAGTTGCTGCTGACATGGAAAAGCCCAATGGATTCACTGCCCTGGGCCAAAAAGCCCAGGAGCAGTTGGAGACTTTGGGCTTGACAGATCTTCCTGGTATTGCTGAAAAGATGGAAGCACGACTAAATACTTCTAGGATTAAAACTGTTAATGATTTATTCAGTGTAGAAGAATTGAAATTGAAAAAAGCATGGGGTAGTGTCATAGGTGCTCGTTGGTATCATATGATTCGTGGCTCCTTGCAATGTGATTATGGTTTGTCAAATAATGAAATTCCTAAATCATTTGGGCACACTCATGTTCTTCCTCCAGCTAAAAGAGATGATGCTGGTAGTTTTGAAGTTTTTGAAGCTTTACTATACAAAGCATTAGAAAGACTTAATAAGCACAGAATAGGCGCTAAAAGAGTATCAATTTACTTATCTTGGCGCAATACTGAAACTAAAAGAAGAGGTACTTACAAGAAAGTTAGTCCTATTGCTATTGCTTCTTCTGATTATACTTATTGGTCTATTATTGCTAGAGAATTATGGAAGCAGTTACCTGAATTAGATTTGAAAGCTATTCCTTTGATTGTTGGAATTCGCTTTACAAGAACAGTAAAACAAGAAGATATAAATTTACAACTTTTTGATTTAGATTTTTTTCCTAAATTTGAGTCAAAAGAGTTGTATGAAGTTCCAGATAGAATTTCTTTTGGAGATCCTGGAAGATTATTTGACGATGTATAATAAAGAAGAGGTATCTTATGAAAATTAATGTTGAATTTGACAATTTGACTGAAGCTCAAGCAGTAGCATTAGAAGAATTTTTTGCAGTATGGATGTTTTTGAAAGATAAGCAGATGAGTATGTGGACAGCTTTCTTTGCTGATACTGCAATTGATTTCAAGCCAGTTGTTAAAATAAATGGTGAAGATCCAAAGCGATTCATGAAAGATATTGGATTGCGTGTTGGTAAAGTAAAATTCGTTACAGACAACGGTGAAGTTGAAGACGATATGTACTTGTTAGATTATGAAAGAGTTGCAAAGGCATTAAATGACGACTGATGTTGAGATTCCTGAAAGAATACCAGTAATTATTGGTAAAAACGTTTTTCAAATGGAATCTGAAAGTCTAATAGCCTCACTTGTTCATCAAACAATTCATAAGAACAATCTTCTATACAATTCAGATGACTTTAGTATGGTTTTCGATGTAACTAAAATTGAAATTACAAATTTTTTACGAAAAAAATTAGAATCAGATTTTGAAGCGTTTGATTTTTTTGATAATTGGATGACAGAATTTGATGAATACCAATTAAAGAAAAATAAAATATTTTGTAAAGATTTATTTATCACATTTCCAGACAAAATTCAATTTTCAATTAAATTGTTGGATGTAATTTCTTTAAGAAATGTCATGTTAGACCAAGACGAAAATGATGTTGATGATGAAGATCCTGTTTTAAATGATCCGCAATTATTGTTAGATTGGATGAATGAGAATTTAACTTGGGAACAATTATCTCCTTACGCAGAATATGTAAAAACTGATAGACAAGAAAATACTAGAAATAAGAATTTTCAAAAAGCAACTAAGAGGATTGTTGAGTGGGAAAGACACTTGTCAATATTTGATTTTATATCAAAAGGTGATATGATATTGACAAGTGAAGAAGATGACGAAGAAGATTGATCCATACAACATAACCAATTTTAGTAGAACAGAGGAAGAGCTACAGCTTTTCCTCTTGTTTTGCATTGTAGTAGCTGGAAAAACTGCATACATACAAGCTGAAAAATTAGAGCAATTTTTGTGTTCTGTAAATAAAAGATTGATGATGCCAGAAAATGTCAAGCCATTCCAAAGTTTAAAAAGTGCAGAACAACACGGGATTTTGTTCGAAGAGATCAAATTAGCGAAACTAGGTCAATATAAGAAAATCTTTTCAGGATTTAAATATATTTCTGAACGTGAATATAATTTGAGCAGAATGACACCAAAAATATTAGAAGAAATTCCTGGTGTTGGAATGAAAACAAGTAGATTTTTTCTTTTACATTCTGACACATTTTACAAAGATAAAATTGCAATCTTGGACACTCATATTTTAAAGTTTATCAAAGAAAATATTGATGATAGAGCACCGAAATCTACACCAGTTATCCCTTTGACTTACAGATTTTGGGAAGATATGTTTTTAGATTGGTGTGAGAAGAATAATAAGAATGTAGCAGATTTTGATTTAGAAGTTTGGAAGAGTTATGCGAGAACAAAAAGTGAATAATAAGTGTCTATAACTATGAGGGTTATATGACAACTATTGATAAGCGTAAAGAAGAAAAAGTACTTCGTGATTTTGAAAAGCTCATTTACAAATTGGCAAACAAAAGTTATATTCGTTATAATAGGAAATACACTTTAGAAGATATTTTGCAAGAAGCTAAAGTTAGTGCAATTAGAGCTTATAGAAATTATGATCCAAGCAGAAATACAAAACTTATCACACATCTTCACAATTATATAAATTTTTATTTAAGCCATTATTTTAGAGCTGACACTGGATTGATCAAAATTCCAAACAAAGCGCTAAGAGATGAAACTAAACAAAAGCCTGAATTAGTACATAATGACTTTCTATATGACAATGGATCAGATCACGAACATCCATTTTCAGACAATTCTTCTGTAGACAAAAAAATACAATTAGATGAAATTTTAAATTCTTTATCTCCTAAAGAAAAAGAAATAATTAATTTGATTTATATTGAGGGTTACACTTATGATGAAGTGGCAATAATGTACAATGTAAGTAGGCAAGCAATTAACAACACTGCTAACAAGTCAATCAAAAAACTTCGTGAAAAGAATTTAGCTGAAAACTCACTCTAGGAATCATATGTTAGAAAATCGTTATTTATATTCTTCTTTTGTGGATGCTTATGGAAGAGAAGTATTAGCAAGATATTTCTTTGAATCTGAATTTATCAACATTCCAGGCACAGATATGAATTTAGAAATTGATGCTGGAGATTGGGCTACTTGTGAAAATGACAACTTAGCCCTTTTTCATCACGAAGAATTTTTAAAGATTTTCGTTCCAGAAGATAAAGTAGCAAGCAATTATTTAGAGTTTGTTATTGACTCTATAAATTCAGATTATTCACCTAATACAAATAATCTTGATGAAGTTTTGATTGAAACTGCAGAAGAATTTATTGAAAAAGAAATCAGCCTCTCTTTTATGGGAAGATTGAGGCTGATTTGGGATTTGATTTTAGCTAAGAAAATCAATATTTTTAAGTATAATTGAAAGAACTATGCACGATTTAGATATTATTATACATTCATTAGGTTTGTAGATCCATACACCAATCCATTTCTTTGCCAGTATTGAGAAGAATTTAAGTGCATAAAGACATAATACAAGTATCTTGCATCTAATTTATCTTTAGCTTCTTCTTTTACTTTTATGCCAATTTTCTTTTCGTTATTATCTGGATCAGTGGTTGGCATTCCTAAACTCTTTTCAGAGCCTCTTGCATAAACCCAAAAGTCAGCATCAGGCATATTGAATTTGACTTCACATAAATCTGCTAATCTCATTTATTTACAATTTCTCTAACGATTTCTGCTATATCTGTATGACTGAATGGATTTGTTCCATTTAGTAACATTTTATGGGCAATTTCGTGCATTCTG
>ENA-OSIY01001508-OSIY01001508.1-marine-metagenome-genome-assembly--contig:-NODE-1508-length-12358-cov-4.016122_pt1 | contig 12358 bp, 10 predicted proteins | sample MGYA00237884_ERZ534233 | MGnify/ENA primary metagenome ERZ534233 (study PRJEB26412, sample SAMN06343840) | marine metagenome | isolation source: estuarine water | place: USA: Columbia River Estuary... | reverse complement strand
GGCTCGGAGATGTGTATAAGAGACAGCACGAATAGTCCCACCAAACAAAATGACATCTTGTGGTACGATACTCATATTGCCACGTAGTTGTTCCAAATCGTAATCGTAAATGTTCTTATTATCAATTTCAATGCTTCCTTCTGCAATGGAATAAAAGCGCAATAAAAGCGAAGCAATAGTTGATTTTCCCGCACCACTTGGACCTACAATGGCTATTTTTTGCCCAAATTCAGCAGTGAAACTGACATCTTTTAACACTTTCATTTCCTTTCTTGAAGGATATTGAAAGGCTACATTTTTGAAACTCACATTTCCTTTAATTTTATTAATGGCTTCATGTGCAGTTTTACCTTCAATTTTTTCGGGAGTTTCATCTAATAATTCAAAAACACGTTCTGTAGCGCCAATCGCTTTTTGGATTTGTGCATACAATTCGGCAATTCCACCAAAAGAGGCTCCTACAAAAGTTGAATACAAAACAAACGAGATCAATTGACCCACACTCATTTCGCCAGCTATACTCAATTGTACTCCATACCAAACCACCGCAACGATAGCGCCAAAAAGGCAAAAGATAATGAACGAAGCAAAGTAACCACGGTATTTTCCACCTTTGATTGCTATTTGTATTACTTCTTTGATTTGTGATTTATATCTCGCTATCTCATACCATTCGTTTGCAAATGCTTTGACAATGCTAATCCCTTGCATGGTCTCTTCAACAATCACCTGACTTTCGGCTACTTTATCTTGTACTTTTTTCGAATAGCCTCTGATGAAACGGCCAAAAATCACTGCCGCGACAGCCACTAAAGGAACAACAGAAAGCATTAATAAAGTCAGTTTGAAACTTTCGGTCGCTAACAATGCAATACCACCAATAATTAGAATGAATTGTCTTAAAAATTCTGCAATAGTAGAGGTTAGTGTATCTTGTATTTGTGTAATATCGGAACTAATTCGGCTATTCAATTCGCCAACACGCTTTTGAGAAAAGAATGACATGGGAAGTTTGACCAAATTACTGTATAAGGCCAAACGAAGATTAGCCAAAGTATTCTCAGTAAAATTGACAAACAATGACAATCTAAAAAACGAAAATATAGATTGCATAAATAAAATACCCACTAAACTTAGTGCAATAAAATTGGCTTGCCCAAGGTCTTTGTTTTTGACACAATCTACTAGTAGTCCCATTAATTTGGGGAAAGCCAATGCAGTTCCGCCGGTAAAAAGCAAGAAAACGAGTCCAACATAAAACTTCCAACGGTGTTTGCCAGAATATTGAAAAATTAATGTTGCTTTTTGAAGGGAGCTTAGTGTAATTTTTGATTTGGGTAAATCGTTTTCTTTGAATCGTGGCATATTGGTATATAATTACATCAAATGTACCATTATCATTTCTCTTGGCAAAACAATAATTTAGTATGTTTGTTTTATTAGACCACAGCAAATACAAACCTTATTTAATAATGAATATAAAATACCTACTATTATTTGTGCCGTTACTATTTTCAAGTTGTATTGTTTCAAAAAAAGTAACCAATGCCAATCCTATAGAATTGGTTTTGAAATCCCAAAATTCAAAAATTCAAGTTGTCATGGATAATGCTCGTGAACATGAGCTACAAATTATCTACACGCAAATCAATAGAGACAAGGATGGAAGAATTTCTTTCCAAGACTATCAGTATAATGTCAATTCCATGAATTATTTTTATCCGGCAAGTACAGTCAAATTGCCAATTGCACTTCTTGCTGTTGAAAAATTAAATTCAATGAATCTAACAACCGATAGTATTCATTTTGGCTTCGATAAAAAAGGCAGTTCGCTACATTTTCAGAAAGAAATTTCAAAACTTTTTGCATTAAGTGATAATGATGCAGCTAATAATTTGATCGAATTTACTGGATTTGATTATATAAATTCTAAAATGAAAGAAAAAGGACTGGTTCCATTTTCTTTTAATCACCGTTTATCCACAACTAATTCAAGTAATAAAATAAATCCCTCAATTTTATTATATAAAAATGATAATTTAATTGCAGAACTTCCTTCTTTGAAGGGTAAAAATGTAAAAGCATTACATCTCAATTCCACCAAAAAAGGGATTGGTTATTTAGAAAATGATAGTATAGTAAAGGGAGCTTTTGATTTTTCTGCCAAAAATTATTACCCATTAGAAACATTACATTCTACACTCAAACGCCTTTTGTTCCCTCAAGAGTTTAAATTGAACGAGCAATTTAATTTAACTGAAACTGACCGTCAGTTCATATTATCTTCTATGTATCAACTTCCAAGAGAACAAGGTTTTGATGCTAAAGAATTTTATGATAGTTATTGTAAATTTTTCATTTTTGGCGACACAACCGATACCATTAATTCCTCCATTAAAATATATAATAAAATAGGTCAAGCCTATGGAACGCTAACTGATTGTGCTTACATCATTGATGAGAAAAACGGAGTTGAATTTATGGTAACGGCTACCTTGTTAGTCAATAAGAATAAAATATTCAATGATGGCATTTATGAATACGATGAGATTGGAATTCCATTTTTGGCAGAACTTGGAAGACAATTATATATTATTTCGAAGTCCAAATAATCGAATCGCATTTAGAATCAATGATATTTAATTCCAACAATTGCTTTTGAATGCTTTCAAGTAAATCTAAATCTATTTTTTCTTGGGACCAATTGGTTAAAGATAACCATTCTTCTATATCTTCTGTTTTTTGATTATAGGTAGTAGCTAACAGATTTACAATGTTTGGAATGCCTTTGAAGTTTTGGGTTTTGGCATTAATTATTTCAAGAAGTCTATTAATGGTCTCGGGTTGTTTAGCTAATACTTCTTCTCGCACCGCAATGACAAAACAGGGCCAAGGAGTAGGGCAGTCAGCTAGACGTCTAAAAATACCTTTGTCGACAAGTGGTTTTGTCATAAAACGCTCCCACATAAAATAATCTGCTCTTCCTTCGGTTAAGGCGGTTACACCACCATCGAGCGTGTTGACTATTTCAAATTGTAATTTGCTAGTATCCCAACCTTGGTTTTTAGCATTAACATAGGCCATCAATTGGGAGCCTGATCCCAGTCGTGAAATGGCTGCTTTGGAATTTTCTAAATCAGCAAGGTTCTGGAATGTTGAATGCGCAGCCACGTGAATTCCCCATATTAATGGCGATTCTACATACACTTGTACTATCTTAGATGGATTTCCATTTACAATATCTTTGATGATGCCTTCGGTTAAAATGACTGCAATATCAGCAGTTCCATCGCGAAGCATTTGGCACATCTTCCCTGTTCCTTCCGGTACATCAGTCCATTGTAAATCGATGTTTTCTTTTTCAAATTCGCCATTTTCAAGACATAGGTGCCAAGGCAAATTGAAATGTTCTGGTACGCCAACAATTTTTAGAGAAGTCATATTGATTGGGCTAATTTATCTAAGGTGTAGGCAATTAATTCATTCACTGCTTTGGTAGGATCTTCGCTAAAAGTCCCCGTCGCTCTATTGGCAATAATCGCATTCAAGGATAAGGCATTATGACCTAATAAGGCCGAAAGCCCATAAATAGCTGTCGTTTCCATTTCGAGATTGGTAATTCGGTTACTGTTAAACTGGAATTGATCCATTTTTGAATTCAGCTGAACATCTTGAATTGGCAAACGTAATACACGACCTTGGGGTCCGTAAAAACCTCCGATAGTACAGGTAATTCCTTTGTACATTCGGTCGCTTACCATTCTTATAGCTAAAGTTTCAGAGCAAGCAATCGCATAAGGTCTGCCTTTGCGAATATCCCATTGGGTTTGTGTTATAAAAGCATCTTCAATTGCAGGATGTGTAACTTCATCTACGATGTACGAGCGCAACATATTGTCCAGTCCAATTCCGTATTGAGACATCACAAAACTATCAATTGGAATATCGGCTTGAATTGCTCCTGAAGTTCCAATGCGAATTATATTTAAGGACGTCAAATTCTCTTTCGGTTGTCGCGTTGTTAAATCAATATTGACTAGGGCGTCTAATTCGTTCAAGACAATGTCAATATTATCGGGACCAATTCCGGTAGAAAGCACGGTTAGTCGCTTGCCTTTATAGATTCCGGTTTGGGTTTTAAACTCTCTTTTCTGAATTGAAAATTCAATGCTGTCAAAGAATTGTGTGATTTTTTCCACACGATCTGGATCGCCAACAAAAATAATATCGGCTGCAATATTTTCAGGTTTCAGATTCAAGTGATACACACTTCCGTCTGGATTTAATATCAATTCTGATGATTGTATCATGATTGTTTTTTAACTGAACACGACTAACTGTTCACTGAATACTTTCTTATCCGCCTACACGTTTGGTTCTAAAACCTTTGTCTTGAAGCATTTTCATGATGCGATCGCGATAATCCCCTTGGATAATGATCTCACCATCCTTGAATGTTCCGCCAACTGCAAGTTTACTTTTGATTTCTTTAGCCAAGATTTTAAAATCTTCATCAGCACCTTCATATCCAGCAATAATGGTAGTTGGTTTACCTTTGCGTTTTTCGAATTTACAAATCATAGGTTCAGATTGAACAAATAATTCGTGATCCTGAATTTCAATCGCTTCCGGTTCATTTGAAATTTGGTGGTCAGGGAACAGGTTTTTTAATTGATCTTGTAAATCCATCTCCTCAATTATTTCTTAACTAATCCCAATTCTACTAATCGTTCATTCAAGTAGTCGCCAGCAGTAATGTCTTCAAACTGTTTTGGATGAGCTTCATCAATGCATTGTTCCAAGCAATTCAGTGGCATATCACTCACCGGATGCATGAAAAAAGGAATGGAATATCGTGAAGTTCCCCATAATTCTCTGGGTGGATTGACCACTTGATGAATGGTTGATTTTAGTTTATTGTTAGTATGTCGGGATAACATATCGCCCACATTAATCATTAATTCGTCAGGTTGTGCCATGGCATCAATCCAATCACCATTGTGGTTTTGAACTTGGAGACCTTTTCCTTGCGCTCCCATCAATAAGGTAATTAAATTGATATCGCCGTGAGCTGCTGCTCTAACTGCGCCATCTTTTGGTTCATCTGTAATAGGAGGGTAGTGAATTGGTCGTAAAATACTGTTTCCATCTTTGATATAATTATCAAAATAAAATTCGTCTAAACCAATGTGAATAGCCAAAGCTCTAAGAACATAAACACCTGTTTTCTCCAGCATTTGATAGGCTTCTTTTCCTGTTGAATTGAAATTAGCTAATTCGTTAACGGTAACGTTTTTAGGATATTCGGCAGCATATTTTGAATCTTCATTCACAAACTGACCAAAATGCCAAAATTCTTTTAAATCGCCAGCGGAACGTCCTTTAGCATGTTCTTTTCCAAAAGAAACATAGCCTCGTTGTCCGCCAATTCCTGGAATTTCATATTTTGATTTGGTTTCCAATGGTAACGAAAAGAAATTTCGCACTTCACGGTATAAATTTTCAACTAATTGGTCGTCTAAGAAATGACCTTTTAATGCTACGAAGCCAATATCTTCGTAGGCTCTTCCGATTTCATTTACAAATTTTTGTTTACGTGTCGGATCATCCGACAGGAAATCACGCAAGTCAACACTAGGAATGTTTTGCATAGGGTATGTATTAAATATCTTTTTAAGCGTAAACGCTAAAAACAAATGTAAGTAATATTTTTAATTGTTTAAATAGTGCTAATTAGCGGTTACTCAATTGGGCTTTTTCACGAATGATATCGCCAATTTTCCGGTTTTCAATTTTGCTTTCTAGCCATGAAATAATATCAAGATATAAAAAAGCACGTTTTTCATAAGTGTTTTTTTCTAACTCGACAAAGCGTTCTTTCATCGTAATAAACTCTTTTTTAATATCTCCAGGATAGATCGAATTCAGGTTTTTCAGGAAGCGAATAATTTCTTTTTGAACTTCATTTAAGTCATTCATTTTCAATAGAAATTTATAGGTACTCTTCAATTGATTCTCTAAGTAATAATCATTCCCTAATTCGTAATGTAAAATCAAATACAAGAGGCGAGCAAAGCACATCAAATCTTCGCGCATGGTCAGATTTTTATTGTTGATGATTTTTTCCAAATAGAATACCGAATCGGTGTATTTTTCGTTTCCAAAATAAATGCAGGCAATTTTATAATAGAACAACATTTCATGATGTTCGTCTAAATGTTCACTGTGCTGATTCATTTTATATAAAACTTCGGGAATCAAGTATTCACTTTCGGCAAAACTCCCTTCAAGAATGTGATAATTTAATTTGTTATTGTATAAATACAAAAACGACAATGATGCGATATTATCATTTACTGGGAATTTTGGGTCGTGAATGGTTTCTTCAAGTTGTACCAAGTACTTTTTGAAATTAGACTTGTATTTCAACATGAACAAGGATTCTAATAAATAATGATTACCCTTCAAGAAAAATACGGGATTAAGGTATATCATACTAGGATTATCATAAAAAAGAGTCACCCATTTGTGCGCAAATTTGTAACAAGATAAAAAGTCTTGCACTAAGAAACTACGCCAAAGATTGGCATTGTAATACCAGTATTTCTCTCTAAAACCGAATTTATCTTCGTCAAATTTCGCAATATGTTTGTTGAAATAATCGTCAATATGTTGGTACTCATCATCACTTTTTACATAGCCAGTTTTAAGCATGATGCCATATAACTGCAGCGATAAATTGGATAATTTACTTGAAATAGTGTTGCGATAGTTTAACTCTTTGGCTTGTACTGCCAACTCATCGGCACGTCCTTGAATACTTCGTGTAATGTATTGTGATTCGATTAGTTTTTCGAATTCCACAATTTCATAAGCCATGTGTTTTTCGTCGTTTTCAAGCGCTTGCTGTTTGGTTTTATCCAAGATTTTTAAACTCTGTTTGTACAAGCCTTTATTGTAGAGAATTGTAGCAAAATCAATCTGTTCACGCAATTGATAACGCATATTTTGGCTTGGAATATTCAATCGAATACTCACCAAAATTTGTTTGTATAAATAGGATTTTAAATTGGATAATTGTACTTTTTTGATACTGCCACTTTTCAAAATAAGTTTCTCATCATAGACTTCGGATTTGTCCAAAATATTGAACAATTCGATGAATTTTGTATTGGAACTGGTCTCCAAACGGCTTGCAAAAATCTTGAATTGGCGTTTCTCTGATTTTGAAAGCGATTTTATTAATACAAATAAGAAATCTTTTTGATGGTTAGCCATTGTAAAATATAAAGATTTAAAATATTGACAATCAATTGCTTATATAGTAATTATGGGCTTTATAAGCAGTATATTTAAGTAAAATGATTTTTGATACAAACTATTAAAATCTAATTTTGTTTCAAGATGTGAAATTACATTAAATAAACGAAAATGAATAAAGATAAAGTTCAAATTTTTGACACCACTTTAAGAGATGGCGAACAGGTCCCAGGATGTAAGTTAGATACTGCTCAAAAGCTTATTATTGCTAGTCGTTTAGACGAAATGGGTGTCGATATTATCGAAGCGGGTTTTCCCGTCTCAAGTCCAGGAGATTTTTTATCTGTTTCAGAAATCAGTAAAATTGTAAAAAATGCCACAGTTTGTGGTTTAACTCGTGCTGTTAAAAATGACATTGATGTAGCCGCACAAGCATTACAATACGCCAAAAGACCCCGTATTCATACAGGAATTGGAACTTCAGAGTCACACATTGTTCACAAATTAAATACTACCAAAGAAGATATTATTGCCCGAGCCAAAGCAGCTGTTGCCCATGCTAAAACCTATGTGGAAGACGTAGAATTTTATGCTGAAGATGCGGGTAGAACAGACAATGCGTTCTTAGCGCAAGTTTGCGAAGAAGTAATTAAATCGGGTGCTACCGTTCTTAATATCCCAGATACAACGGGATATTGTTTGCCTGACGAGTACGGAGCTAAAATTAAATACCTAAAAGAAAACGTAAAAGGAATTGACAATGTGACGATTTCTTGTCACTGTCATAATGATTTAGGAATGGCTACTGCCAATTCTATCGCTGGTGCTATAAACGGTGCTCGTCAAATAGAATGTACGATTAATGGTATTGGTGAAAGAGCCGGGAATACCGCTTTAGAAGAAGTGGTAATGGTGTTCAAACAACATCCTTATTTGAATTTATATACTGATGTCAATTCAAAACAATTGAACGAAATGAGCCGATTGGTTTCCGATAGTATGGGAATGATGGTGCAACCTAACAAAGCAATTGTGGGTGCTAATGCATTTGCACACAGTTCTGGAATTCACCAAGACGGTGTAATTAAAAATAGAGCGACTTACGAAATTATTGATCCTTTGGACGTAGGAGTGAATGAATCTTCTATTATTCTAACTGCTAGAAGTGGTAGAGCTGCCTTGGCTTACCGTGCAAAAAAAGTGGGCTATGAATTGACCAAAGTGCAATTGGATATCGTATATGTTGAGTTCTTGAAATTTGCCGATATTAAGAAAGAAGTACTTGATGAAGATATTCACCAAATAGTTGAAGCCAGTAAATGTTTACAGGCTTAATTTCTAAAAACGTATAAAATGAATTTAAAAATAGCAGTACTTTCAGGAGACGGAATTGGTCCAGAGGTAACCTTGCAAGCTAAGAAAGCTTTGCATGCTATTGGCGTGGTGTACAATCACGAATTTGTTTTTGAAGATGCGTATATTGGTGCTATTGCCATCGAAAAAACGGGGAAACCACTTCCTGAACAGACCTTGAATTTATGTAGAAATACCGATTCTATTTTGTTTGGTGCTATTGGTGATCCCAAATACGATAACAATCCAGAAGCAAAAGTCCGTCCGGAACAAGGATTGCTTCAACTTCGTAAAGAATTGGGTTTGTTTGCCAATATCAGACCGATCAAAGCCTATCCTAAGTTGATGAATTCATCGCCAATTAAAAAAGAAGTACTTCAAGGGACTGATTTTGTGGTATACAGAGAACTCAATGGAGGAATGTATTTTGGAGAAAAGAATACCAATGAAGCGGGAACTTATGCTTCTGATTTGTGTGAATACAATGAAGAAGAAATTGTAAAAATTACCCATTTGGCTTTTAAAGAAGCTCAAAATCGCCGTAAAAAAGTGACTTTGGTGGATAAAGCTAATGTATTAGAAACTTCTAGATTATGGCGTAAAGTAGTAACTAAAATCGCTACAGAATACCCAGATGTTACTTTAGAATGCATGTATGTTGACAATGCTTCCATGCAAATTATTGTCAATCCAAGACAGTTTGATGTGCTGTTAACTGATAATTTATTTGGTGATATTTTGTCCGATGAAGCTAGTGTGATTTCAGGTTCTATTGGGTTAATGTCATCCGCTTCTATAGGAGAAAAGCATTCGTTATTTGAACCAATACACGGCTGTTATACCGAAGCCAAAGGAAAAAATATAGCCAATCCGATTGCTTCCATACTTTCTGTGGCCTTGTTATTAGATCATTTTGGTTTGGTAAACGAATCCAAAAAAGTAATTGCCGCGGTGGAGAAAGCTATTGTTAGTAATGTGGTCACCGTGGATTTGAAAGTAGACTCGCAATTTGGAACCAACGAAGTAGGAGACTTTGTGGTGAACTACATTTTAAACGAAGGGGATCTGTATTTCAAAAAAGACTTCGTTCAACTCGGTCAATCAACAATAGTATAAAAATAAATAAAACAGAAGTTAATTATTGAACTTCAAAATAATAAGAATAACAACAATGGAATTAAATAAATACAGTAAGACAATCACGCAAGACGAAACACAACCTGCTTCTCAAGCCATGTTGTACGGAATTGGATTAACTGAAGAAGATCTTAAAAAAGCGCAGGTAGGAATTGTGAGTATGGGTTATGATGGAAATACTTGTAACATGCACTTAAATGATTTAGCAAAGGATATCAAAGCGGGTGTTTGGAAAGCGGATTTAGTAGGATTAATTTTTAATACTATTGGTGTAAGTGATGGTATTTCAAATGGTAATGAAGGAATGCGTTTTTCATTAGTATCCAGAGATATTATTGCAGATTCGATAGAAGCTGTAATGGGTGCACAATGGTATGATGCCATGATTGCAGTTCCCGGTTGTGATAAAAATATGCCAGGTTCATTAATGGCTATGGGTAGAGTCAATCGCCCTTCGATTATGGTCTATGGTGGTTCCATTCATTCTGGAAAATGGAAAGGTGAATCGTTGAATATTGTATCAGCTTTTGAAGCTTTAGGAAAAAAATTCAGTAATACCATTACTCCCGAAGATTTTAAAGGTGTTATTCAAAACGCTTGTCCAGGAGCTGGAGCTTGTGGTGGAATGTACACAGCCAATACGATGTCATCAGCCATTGAAGCTTTAGGAATGAGTTTGCCATATAGTTCTTCTAATCCGGCATTAAGTCCAGAAAAGAAACAAGAATGTATAGATGCTGGTGAAGCCATCAAATTATTATTAGAAAAGGATATCAAACCTAGAGACATTATGACGCGTAAAGCATTTGAAAATGCTATTACGATTGTGGCTGTTTTAGGTGGTTCTACCAATGCAGTAATGCACTTAATTGCTATTGCGCATTCTGTAGGCATTGAATTGACATTAAAAGATTTCCAAGATATTAGTGATAAAACACCTTTATTGGCAGATTTAAAACCAAGTGGAAAATACTTGATGGAAGACTTACACGAAGTAGGAGGTGTACCTGCAGTAATGAAATATTTATTGCAAGAAGGATTCTTACACGGTGATTGTTTAACTGTAACGGGAAAAACAATTGCTGAAAACCTGGCTTCTGTTCCAAGTTTGAAAGATGGACAAGAAGTAATTCACGAAGTTACTAATGCTTTGAAAGCTACAGGAAACATACAAATTCTTTATGGAAACATCGCAACTGAAGGATGTGTGGCTAAAATTAGTGGTAAAGAAGGCGAGTTCTTTGAAGGTACAGCGATTGTATACGAAAATGAACAACTTGCCATAACTGGTGTTAGAGCTGGAGAAGTGAAACCTGGAAATGTGGTAGTTATTCGTTATTGTGGTCCTAAAGGAGGTCCAGGAATGTCAGAAATGTTGAAACCAACATCTGCCATAATGGGAGCTGGTTTGGGTAGCACTGTTGCTTTGATTACTGATGGACGTTTCTCTGGTGGTTCACACGGTTTTGTTGTGGGACACGTAACTCCAGAAGCCTACGAAGGTGGAGCTATTGCCTTGATTGAAAATGGAGATATTATTACGATCGATGCAGTTAAAAACACCATTGACGTCAAAATTTCCGATGATGAAATGGCAAAAAGAAGAGCCAATTGGGTACAACCACCATTGAAAGTGACACAAGGAGTATTACTAAAATATGCAAGAGCAGTTTCAAGTGCTTCAACAGGTTGTGTAACGGATAAATAAAATTATTCTGAGCTATTTAAATAATCAAATAGAGTAAAAAAATGAGAATATCAGGTGCAGAAGCTGTTATTAGATGCTTATTAGAAGAAGGAGTAAACTTGGTTTATGGTTATCCAGGTGGTGCCATTATGCCGGTTTACGACGAATTATATAAATTCAAAGACGAATTACATCATGTTTTGGTTCGCCATGAGCAAGGCGCAACACATGCCGCTCAAGGGTTTGCTAGAGCAACTGGAAAAGTTGGAGTAGCCATCGCTACTTCTGGACCAGGAGCTACCAATTTAGTAACTGGAATTGCCGATGCGCAAATAGATTCTACACCAATGGTTTGTATTACCGGACAAGTAGGAAAACATTTGTTAGGATCGGATGCCTTTCAAGAAACAGACATTATTAGTATTTCGACTCCTGTAACCAAATGGAATTATCAAATTACAGAAGCACATGAAATTCCTGAAATCATGGCGAAGGCTTTTTATATTGCTAAATCAGGTCGTCCAGGTCCGGTATTGATTGATATCACAAAAAATGCGCAGTTTGACGAATTGGATTTTAGTTATAAAAAATGCACTAGCATACGAAGTTATGTTCCAAAGCCAACCATGAAAATGGATCAAGTTAAAGCTGCTGCTGAAATAATCAACAGTGCTAAAAAGCCGATGATTGTTTTTGGTCAAGGAATTATTCTTGGCGAAGCGGAAGCCGAATTAAAAGCGTTTGTAGAAAAAACAGGAATTCCTGCTGCATGGACTGTTTTAGGTCTTTCGGCAATGCCAACAGATCACCCCTTAAATGTGGGTATGGTAGGTATGCATGGAAATTATGGTCCTAATGTATTGACCTGTCTCTTATACACATCTGACGCTGCCGACGAATAGAGAGGTGTAGATCTCGGTG
>ENA-OSIY01001506-OSIY01001506.1-marine-metagenome-genome-assembly--contig:-NODE-1506-length-12360-cov-7.373524_pt1 | contig 12360 bp, 12 predicted proteins | sample MGYA00237884_ERZ534233 | MGnify/ENA primary metagenome ERZ534233 (study PRJEB26412, sample SAMN06343840) | marine metagenome | isolation source: estuarine water | place: USA: Columbia River Estuary... | reverse complement strand
TTATAAACAAGATCTTGCTGACCTTCTCTTTCAGATTTATCTCTTGTATCAGATATGTCTGCACACATGTATCCTTCTAGCCCAAGAATTGGTTTAATACCTTTGGATTTTGCGGTACGATAAAACTCACGATGTCCTGAAAGTGTGCCGTGATCTGTTATTGCCAATGCTGGCATTTTAAGATCTACGGCACGACTTAGATACTCTTCTGGTGTTGCGATTCCATCAAACAGAGAATAGTGAGTGTGTACGTGTAATCCTGCGTAGTTCATACTACCAATCTGTGTTGGTTGATGAAGTAGTTAGTGGTGAATCGAAACCTAAATAAAAGGCTTCTTGTTCTGCATAAGGAACTTTACGTAATGCAAGTTCAATTTGAAATGGCTCAATGTCAGTCCAATCAAATGGTTCTTTATCTGGTGCTGCTGGAATCATTGTGTAATTTGTTTCAGTACCCTGACCATTACGCTTCATTTTCCAAACAACATTTGAAATGCTACCAGTCTCAAGTGCATATTCACGAATTGTATTAAAAGATGATTGTAATATTAAAGATAGAATAATAAAAACATTTGATTATATTATTACTCTATTTGGGTTTGTTTCAATGTTTGTTCCTATTATAGTATTAATGAATACTACTGAAATAAATATCGTAATATATAATTGTATATACAGTTTATTATTATCTATTAGTATTTTTATATTTAAAAGTATAGTAAAATATTTAATTTATGGAAAATGACACAAAAACAAATCTTGTAGATAGGATTATATCAGCTGCTAATAATATAGCAATGAATAGTATTTATGGAAGTGGTTCTTATACAATACTATCAAAGGAAGCAATAGAAGCTATTGAGAGATACGAGATATACGAAAAGCGTAAAAGAATAATTAAAAAACTTTTAGAATAAAAAAATTTAATATATAAGGAAAATATATTAATTATATGTATAATTATTTTCCATTTATTATCACGGGCAATTTTTCAGGTGAATATACAGAACATTCAAACACATCATTTAATAACCCAAATGGAAATATATCACAACCATCTGATATTTTAAAATTTAATAGTGGTTCTAATGCTTGGGAACAATCACCGATGTTATTATATTATCCTAATATTGATTTAATAATAACATCATTAACTGAGTCAGATTGGACTACTATACAAAAATATAAATGGTTAGATGATTATTTAAAATATACAAATATGTATAATTATATAACATCTACATATAGAACACTACTCTTTGATTATTTAGAATCTATTAATATTTTTGAAGAATTATCTTCACCAAGTCTTGCATACATAACAAAAAATGATGGTACTAATGGATTGGTTATAGACCCATTATTAATAACAAATGAGGTTAGTATAGGATTAAATACATATAGTTCACCTTTTATATTAGATTATATAAATACTTTGCCAAATAATAACAGTTTTAAAAATTTAGTATATACACATCATATAAAAGGTGATGTTCTAATATCAAACGCATGTAAAATAAATTATAATGGGTATGTAGATATTGTATATTGTTTTGGTGGTATAGAATATCCATTATATGATATATCTAATATAGGTTTGATACCAAGTCTTACTAATGGTGGTGGTAATATATTCAGTGAAGTTAAATTAGCGGGTAATGATATACAAGCACATTATATAGTTAAAAAAAATGTAGATGATAATGACCCAACTTTTGGTTTGTGTAGCGGTGAAGGAAAACCATTTTGTATGGGAGATACTATTGTTATAATTGACACAACTTGTTTTACTACGAATAGTAGTAGTGGATGGACTTGGATAGGAGATAATACACAATTTAATTTAGTATGGGATATTGCAGATATAACAGATACAAGTGTTTATGCTAATACGCCAATTGCTGAATTACTTTTCCCTCTTAGAACAATTTCATTTGATAAATTTGATGATTTCAATTAGGTAAGAGTAATCAGATTTTATACATTTGACGGTTTTAATAAAAAATATACAATAAAAATTTTTTGTTGAGTAGAAATTTTATATATAAGTAAAATTAAACATTTTCAATGGCTAATATTACTAATACACCTAAACCAAATTTAATTCCTCTAATTATAGATAAAAATCATTTAGTCAAAACAGGTTTTATGGAACATTTTAATGTTTTATTAGAAGAAACTGTTCATTATGTATATTTAAATATAACAACAAACGAATTAGTATTTCAAAGAGATGCAGGTGATATTACTGTTAATTTTTCTTTATCGGGATTACCCGATGTAAATGCTACAAATTCAACAAGTGGTGATATTTTAGTTTATAGTGGTAGTAATTGGATAAATAAAAGTGTAGATGATGCTCTAAATTATATTAATAGTAATCCTTCTACAAGATTTACAGATATTTTAGGTGTCACATCTGCTAAAAATGCTTTAGACCAAATTTTATATCCATATATCGAACCATCATTTCAATCATTATCAATTGAAAATTTATCATATAATTTGGAATTAGGAGAATATATTAATGGTTCTAATGGCGGTAATTCAACATTCTTATTCAATACTAATAGTTTAACAAATGTTTCTACTACAAATTTAAAAATTTTAGATATTACTAATAGTTATACTATATCAACTACTATACCATATAATTCAACATCAGCTTTATTAAATATACCTTATGGTATAACAAAAACTAATGATGGTGATACTAATGTTTTTAGAATTATAGGCAAAGATACACATGATAATTTTTTTGAACAAAATACTATTTATACTTGGAGACCAAGAATATATTGGGGTACTTCACCTTTAACATCTATTAACTCTACACAAATATTAAATTTAACATCTTCAAAATTATCAACAAATATGGAAAATAGTTTTGTAGTAAATGGTAACGGTGAATATATTTATATTGTTTTACCAACAACATATGGTAAAATGATTTCATATAATGGAGAATATTCACATTTTAGAGTAGGTAATATGATAAATAGTTTTTGGGAAGTTTATGAAATATCTCATACTAATATTTTTGGATATACTACTACATATAATGTTTATAGAAGTAATAATATCTCATTCGGAAATGGCATGAAAATAGATATAGTTGATGACGGCATTCCTTATGGGATTTAATAAAAAGGTTAGTATAAATACTAACCTTTTTATTTTAAAAACACTTTTTATCCTTTGTGATTTTAATATATATATAAAAATTAACTAAATAAATGGGAGATTTTAATGGAGTAAATATTTTCGGACCTGTAATTCCTTATAACACTAATGATATTTATGCTACACATAAAGCAACTTTCGGACAAGGTGGTTGGAGAAGTGTTTTAGATTTAAATGAAAGAGATGCTATTCCTTATGATAGAAGAGAAGATTTGATGGTTGTTGCTGTTCAAGATAATTCTTATACAGATAGTACAAGCGGTGTCGCATTTTATTTATTAGATGTAAATGGAAACCAATCAACATCAACATCTATTTTAGATAACCTAAATTGGTATTTATTAGATTTAGGCTATGGTAATGATGGTTGGGTATTTCCTGCACCAAATCAATCAATTTATAATGGTAAAAAAGGACAAAGAAGTTTTGATGATACATATTTATATATTTGTGTAGAAAATAACGAATGGAAAAGAACTGCTATTGATTGGTTTGTTAATGGTGCTAATGGAACAAGTGGAACAAACGGTATCAATTTAAATATCGGTGATGTTGGAGTTTGGGATGGTAGTGGATGGGATTATGAAATTTTAGTTAAAGATGTAGAATCTGTTGAATCTACGAGTGGAAATTTAAAAATAACTCTTACAGACAATTCATTTAAAATAATAGAAGTTGGTGGAGATAGATGGATTTTACCCGCCCCTCTTAGTTCGGTTTGGAGTGGTGTAGAAGGTGATAGAAGTTATGATGATAAATATTTTTATGTATGTGTTCAAGAAAATTTATGGAAAAGAGTAGCTTATGATTTTTTTGTATTTGGTGCATCAACATCAGGTATAAGTGGGAATTTCTTTTCATTACCCGATGGTTTTGTACCTATTTGGGATACTACTACAAATACTTGGATATTTAATAGATTAGTATCAGATGTTAATTATAATGGGTCTAATTCAACATTAAATATAACATTTAGTGATGACCAATCTACTTCATTTATTATACATAATAAAAATAATTTATCAGAATTAAATGATGTATTATTAACAAATAGCACAAGTGGTCAAATTCTAACATATAATGGTTCAAAATGGATTAATGAATTATTCCCAGGTATTAAATGGGTTTTCCCTTCACCAAATGCATCTGTATATAGTGGTAAAAAAGGAGATTTGAGCTATGATGATAATTTCGTATATGTTTGTATAGAAACAGATACTTGGAAAAGAATTAATATAGATTTTTTCACATTTAGTCCATCTACAAGCGGTGGTTTAATATTACTAACAGGGAGTGTTCCTGTATGGAATGGTAGTGAATATGATAATGAAATTTTAGTAAAAAAAGTAGAACCTTATATCTTAGGTGGTCTCGTAGGGGAATTAATTACATATACAAATGGTGCTACAACCTTTATAGATTTTTCAACAAGTGGGAATATCAATGGAACTAATGGTATAATAACTTCTAATACCACAAGTGGTAATGGTCTATCAATGTTTAATAATAATACTGTTATATTAGGTGGAACTCTATTCCAAGATACTACAATTGATTTGAACAATTTTAATTTCAAATTAAGAAATAATTTATCTGATACTGCTAATTTTTTAACAGGTAAATTGTATGGTATCATGGAAGTAGAAAGTATAGATTATTATAACAGATACTTAAAAGATAGCGTAGGTAGATATAGTATTGATTACGAAAATAGACATTTAAAAGATGTATATGAAAGTGTTAGCATAAATTGGAATTTACATAAAACATACGATGGCTTTACACAAAAAAGTATTGATTGGGATACAAGAGATTTAATTGCACCCAATGGAACTACTGTTATAGCAAATTGGTATAATGGTGCTTTACAGACATCTATACTACCAACGAATGCTTATGATGTAATAAATAAAACATATCTTGATAATTTAATAACAGGTTTAAATTGGAAACAATCAGTTGTATGTGCAACTACCATAGATATAACTTTGATAGGTGAACAATTAATTGATAATATCACAACAAACAAATCAAGAGTTTTAGTTAAAAACCAATTAACGGCTACCGAAAATGGTATATATTTATCATCTACAAGTGGTTGGGTTAGAACAATAGATGCTGATATTTCTTCTGAAATTTTAGGTTCAACAGTTTTTGTTGAAGCGGGTGGTTCTATAAATGGTAATACACAATGGTCTAATAGCAATACTTCTATCTTATTAGGTTCAACTAATATATCTTATGTACAAATAGCAGGTGCGGGAGTATATACAAACGGTAGTGGTATTACATTATTAGGTAATGTATTTAGTATAGCAAATGGTGCTATTACTAATGCTATGTTAGCAGGCTCTATTGACCTTACTACAAAAGTAACAGGTGTTTTACCATCAGCTAATGGTGGTACAGGAGTTAATAATGGCTCTTCTACAATAACTCTTGGTGGAAACTTAATTACAAGTGGTAGTAACGGATTAACACTAACATCAACAGCAACTACTAATGTTACTTTACCTACAAGTGGTACACTTTATGGAACTTCAACAGGTAGCATTACAAGTGCTCAATTAGCTACTAGTTTAACAGACGAAACGGGTACAGGTTTTGTAGTTTTCTCAATATCACCTGCTCTTACGGGAACTCCTACAACACCAACACAATTAGTAACAGATAATAGCACAGCTATTGCGACTACTGCTTGGGTTAGAAATTATGTAGTTTCTTCATCAGCTGGTAGTGTTTCTACTTTCTCATTTACAAATGCTAATGGTTTTACGGGAACTGTTTCTAATCCTACTACGACACCAACACTTAGTCTTGTTTTACAAGATGCTTCCATTTCACAAAGTGGTCAACTAACATCAACTGATTGGAATACATTTAATAATAAACAAAATACAATAACATTAACAACTAATGGAAGTAATGGAAGTTCAACTTTAATATCTAATACTTTAAATATACCAACTTATACTCTACAAGGTTTAGGTGGTCAGACACAATTAAACGGTACAGGGTTTGTTAAAATAAGTGGAACTACAATAAGTTATGATAACTCAACATATCTTACTTCTAATCAGACTATTACATTAAGTGGAGATATAAGTGGTAGTGGAACAACTGCTATAACGACTACAATTGATGCTAATAAAGTAACATATTCTAAAATTCAACAAATACCAACAAAGACATTATTAGGTAATTCAAGTAGTGGAACTTCAAATGTTGAACCTATTACAATAGGTTCAAATCTTACATTAGATAGTGGTATATTAAGTGCTACAAATAAAAATTTATTTGTAGCTACATCAACAAGAAATTATACAGTTGCTTCACCTGCTATTCAAGCAGATACAACATTATTTGGAACAGGTATTGGAACAACTACATTAAGTGCTAATAGTGTTCAAATAGGCGATGAATTTATAATTAAATTAAAAGGTTATATAGATGTGACAGCAACAGCAACATTTACATTAAATATTAAAATTGGCTCAACTACAATTTCTACACAGCCATCAATTGTTATTTCAGCACCTAAAACACAAACATTTATAGATTTAGAATTCTCATTTAATGTTAGAACAATAGGTTCAAGTGGAACTGTTATAGGAAATGGTTGTTGCATATTTGGATTAGGTGGAACATCAGCCCCTGTATTCGCACAAATGATTATGACATCTACTTCAACAATTGATTTTACAACATCTCAAATAGTAGATGCTACTATTTCATGGACATCAGGTTTTACAGGTGCTATAAATATAACACAATCTCTACTGAAATTAGATAGATAAATAAAAAGTGTTTGGTTTTTTCTAAACACTTTTTTTATATATACTTTAATAAAAAAATAAAGAAGATATGGCAATAAATAACATATATGATTTAAGAATTGATTCTGTTAATAATAATTTATTATACACAAAACCTTCATTTACAACAGATTTTGTAATATCTACTGATAACTTAATAGAAGGTAGTACTAATTTATTTTATAAGGATTCGAGAGTTGATGCAAGAATAAATTTATATAACTCTACACAAGGTATTGTAAATATTATATTAGGAACTACAAATCAAATAACGACATCTAATTCATCAGGGACAGTAACATTATCGCTTACTCCTAGTGTTTATATAACAGGTTCTATGTTCATAGGTGCTACTACTAATCAATTAGTATTGGGTACTACAAATACTACTACTATATCATCTACTGCACCATCTGCAAATAGAGTATATACATTACCTGATTTTGGTGCTAATGCTATAATACCATTATCAACATCAGGTAATTCTTTATCATTTACAACATCAGCAAATACTATATTGACATTACCTACAAGTGGAACATTAGCTACACTTGCAGGCGGTGAAACATTTACTAATAAAACATTGACTTCTTCAACCAATACTATTGGCGGTGTCACTATGACATTAGGTAGTGATGCAACAGGAGATACTTACTATAGAAGTTCAGGTACTACATTAACAAGATTAGGTGTTGGTTCAAATGGTGATGTATTAACTGTAACGGGTGGATTACCTTCTTGGTCATCTTCTATTATTATGAATGATTACTTTTACACTCAAAGTACAGGTGTGTATAAAGGTGGAGTATTAACAATAGGAACTCCTAATACAACTTTTTCTATAAGTGATGGGAATGGTGCTATAACAAACAACTCAACAGGAACAAATACATATACAAAGGTTTCTTGGACAGGTAAAACAAATATACCTGCTACATATATAACAAGCGGTATTGTGTCTTATGTAGCAATAGATATTAATGGTGATGTAGTTCAACAATTAGCACCTTTTACACCTTCTCAATCAAAAACTTTAATCACATTAGGTTCATTAATTCATACAAATTTAGCAATTTTAGATGATATAAATAACTTTCAAGACGTAATTTTAAGTCCTGCTAATATGGTACACGATATTAGTCATAGTCTAGGAATTTTTAATATTTCGGGAAATTTATTTTCAGCAAATGGTGCAAATTTAAATCTAAATAAATCTACAGGCTCTGTTTATAGCGTAGGGTCAAATTGGTTAAATGACCCACTTAATCCTTCAGAGGTAATACTACCAAGCTTAACTGCTTTATCATTTAAGTATAGGCTTCAGAATGGTGGTAATGGGACTACTGTAACTGCAATAAATCCAAACATTTATGATGTTGGTGGAGTTTCTACAGCAGTTCCTGCAAGTAAATATACTATTCAAAGAATATTTTGTTTTGTTTCTAATTCTGTTGTGATACAACCTGGACAGGCATTTTACCAAACACTCGCAGAAGCAAAATCGCAAATTGAACAAGAATTATTTATAATTGAACCGACTATTTTACAAAATGGTTTATTGAGAGCTCTTCTTGTAATTAAAGAAGGTACTACATCATTATTAAATACATCAGATGTTTATTTTTACGAAGCTTCTAAATTTGGTGGACAATTAGGAATTGCAGGTCAAAGTGTTTCAACTCTACAAAATGCTTACGATAATTCAATAACCCCTGAAATAATAACGGATGCAACAAGAGGAGCATTAAGTTTAAAAAGAGGTTCTGTTGCGGATACTGATTTAGTTTTAGAAATTTTGAATAATAGTGGGACGGTAACATCAAGTATAAGCGGAAATGGTAATATTATAGGATTGACTTATAATAAAGTAACTATAACAACACCTATAACAGGTGCTACACTCACATTAGCAAATAATAGTAGTTTAATTACAAGTGGTGCTTTCTCTACTACTCTAACATCAACAGCGACTACGAATGTTACATTGCCTACGAGTGGTACATTATACGGTACAGCAACAGGTTCTATAACCTCTGCTCAATTAGCTACAAGTTTAACAGATGAAACAGGTAGTGGTTTGGCAGTTTTTAATAATACGCCAACTCTTGTTACTCCTATATTAGGTGTAGCAACGGCAACTTCTATAAATAAATTAACTATAACAGCACCAACTACTTCTGCAACATTAACCATTGTTGATGGTAGTAGTTTAATTACAAGTGGTGCTTTCTCTACTACTTTAACAGCAACTGCTACTACGAATGTTACTTTACCAACAAGTGGAACATTAGCAACAAGAGCGGGAACAGAAACACTTACTAATAAAAGAGTAACACCAAGAGTAGGAACAGAAGCATCTAATGCAACACCAACAATTAATACTGATAATTTTGATTTCTATTCATTAACTGCTCAGGCTGTTGCTATTACAAGTGTTACTACTACAGGAACTCCAACAGATGGTCAAAAACTTTGGATAAGTATCACAGGAACAGCAGCAAGAGCAATAACTTGGGGTGCTAATTTTGAAGCTTCTACTATTGCTTTACCTACTACAACAGTAACAACAGCAAGATTAGATGTTGGGTTTATTTGGAATACTGCTACTTCAAAATGGAGATGTGTTGGAACTTGTTAAAATAATATATATAATATATGGAACATTATTACATAATTACAAAAATTGAAATTATTAACGAAAACATAACCTATACAAATGTAGGTTATGTTCTTTCTGAATTAGATGTTGAAACAATAAATATAAATTATAATAATTATAGTAATTGGGTTGAAACTAATAAAAATGATTTGGAAAATGGGATTAAATTAATTTCTGAATTTTTTATAAATACTCCAATTGTTTTTGGTTGTTTTACACAAACAACTTATATAGAAGGTCTTAATCTTTCTTTAATAACAAATATAAATAATTTATAATATATGGCTTTAACTAAAGGAAATGTAACATCAGACAGAAGACTTCCAAATGCGGGTAGTTATACAATAGCAACACATAATCAGAATAGTGGTGCTAATGGTTACCTATTTGTGACTATAGCTTGTCCTGCTACAACAGTTACAGGAGTTACATGGAATGGAGTAACGATGACATTGGTTCAAAGAAACGCTACTGGTTATTCAACAGATTGGACTGTATGGAGATTAGCTTCACCTACAACAGGTGTTAATAATTTAGTAGTTACGATGGCATCAGGAAACTTTAATGGTGTTTCAACATTTATGACTTCATTTTTAGATTGTTCAGGAGTTGGTAATATAGGATATAATGGAATAGCATCCAATCCCGTAACTACATCTGTAACAATATCAGCTAATTCTATGGTATTAGGAGCTGTTATTGGCGGTAATAGTACAACTGCATATATTGGTCTACCACAAGGGAGCAATAGAACATTAGAATATAATGACAATATTAATAACTTCACTTGGGGTGCTGTTTCTCCAAGTTTAACAGCAGGAAGTAAAACTTTTGAAGGTGGTAGCACTGCTACTAATATTATTATGATTACAGAGATTAAAGAAGTGGTTAGTGTTGTAACTTCTACACAAGGTATGATGATGATGTTTTAAAAAAATTATATAAGAAGAAATATATAATTTTAAATTTTATATATAATACATGGATAATATATTTGGTTCAATCGGGTTAGTAAATATTGATGTTAATAGTAATTTTAATAATCCATTATTAACACCAACAACATATTTTATAAGAACTATTAATGGTGTTAATAGAACTTTTATTTATTATGATAGTGATATTTTTAATGATATGGTAGTTTTATCAGCATCTTTATTAATTGGTGTAGATGAAACACCTTGGAAATATCATTATAATACTATGCATGATGAAAATTTAGGTTCATCGGGAACTGCTTGGGAAGCAATAGAAGATATTGCAATTACAATATACCCTGTTCCAAAAAGAACTCATATAGAAGGATTAAGACGTATGGATATTAACACAACACATAATTATAATATTCCAAATGATTATGATATAAATGATTTATTTACATATGATTGGTATATTTTAGGAGATGGTGCTAATTTTGGTAGTGGTACAAGTGGCTCTACTATTATATTAGATGGTAATAAAAATGTTGATATAACATTTAATATGATTGATACTATTACACTTAAATGTAAAATAAGTAACCCAAGTGGTTGTTTTCGTTGGATAATTCGTAAATTATACCCAGGAACTCTTGTCAAAAAATTAATGGTTGTCAGATACCCATATTTTTAAATTATTGGATATATACTTTAACTAACTGTTCATATCATCATTTTGTAGGAAGTTTCTACCTTAAAATCTAAACTTTGGTCTTGCAACCTTGGGTGTTCCTACCCTCATTTTGTAGGTAGTTTCTACCCTCTCTTTCTAAGAGTAGAAACACCAATATGGTGTTCCTACCCTCATTTTGTAGGTAGTTTCTACCATACCCTTTATAATATCCTGAATATCATCTCTATTAAGTGAATATTTCTTTTCTAAAACTGACCAAAAACCTTGATATCTAACCCATAATGTATCATTTTTTTCATCCTGTTCAAATATCCATTCATCTTTACTATTCTCATAATTATGACAACCATATTCATCTACAAAAAGAGTTAAGTCTTTTATTTTATTTAAAATAAATTCAACAATTTCTTTATCCTTACCTAATAAGGGCTCATCTAATAACTGACTTATTTTATATCTTCTATATAGATTTTTCATATATTTTGTTTAATTATTTACAAAGATAATATTTTTTATTAAATTTATTGTTTATTAAAAATTTTTATTTTAATTTTGTAGAATGAAAAGAAAAATAGTATATGTAGACTTGGATGATGTTATGTGTAATTTCACAAAATCTTATAACGAGAAAAAAAGTGAAGAATATTTCTACCCTCAGAGTATTTATGGTTTTTTTAGAAATTTAGAACCTATTGAAGATGCTATAAATAGCTATAAGATATTAGAGCATTATTACGATGTTTATATTTTAACAGCACCGTCTGTTTATAATCCTTTGTGTTATACAGAAAAAAGAGATTGGGTAGAAAAACATTTAGGGTTTGAAACTTGTCGCAAATTAATTATTTCGCCTAATAAAGGATTACTTAAAGGTGATTATTTAATTGATGATAATATTCACATAGGATTTAAAGGAGAACATATTCATTTCGGAACAGATAAATTCCCTAATTGGAAATCAGTTACTAATTATCTAGTGGATTAATATGTCACAAAATATTTTCCACTGCGTATCTGAGACAACCGCTAAAAAAATCTTCTCTGCTTGCGCAACTTCAAATACATCGTATATGCCCCATGCAGATATTCGGC
>ENA-OSIY01001505-OSIY01001505.1-marine-metagenome-genome-assembly--contig:-NODE-1505-length-12372-cov-4.829036_pt1 | contig 12372 bp, 7 predicted proteins | sample MGYA00237884_ERZ534233 | MGnify/ENA primary metagenome ERZ534233 (study PRJEB26412, sample SAMN06343840) | marine metagenome | isolation source: estuarine water | place: USA: Columbia River Estuary... | reverse complement strand
ACGAGATTTCTGCCTGTCTCGTGGGCTCGGAGATGTGTATAAGAGACAGATCATATAGAACGAGACCACTAGATCCTGCTCCAAGAATACCCATGTTCGAGGCATTAAAAACAGTAGCATTAGTCTGAGACTCTATTTGATTATTAAATGTAGAATTCCCGTAATTGACACCACCGACAGTTCCGAAAAATCGTGTAAACCCAAGTTGTCTTGCTTCAAAAACTCTATCTCTAGTTTGAGCAAGTCCTCCAATCTTAAATTCAGTACTCAAGTTTTCGATAAATTCTACTTTTCTGCTTAAATCAAATTTTGCGCTGTATAAAAATTCATTATTTAAAGATGTAAAAACAGAGCCAGGCAAATTTCTACCTACTGTATTCGTTGAAAAACTTGTAACTAGAGGACTTTGAGTTCCGTTAGCAAATCTCGTTTGAATATAATAATGTCTTCTTTCATTTGGAATGTCTCTAATTACATTACTAATAGAACCAACCCAATTCAATTTAATTTTGCTACTACTAAAAAAATGTTCCCCACCTAATTGTCCTGTGTAGAGTATGTTGTTTGTAAAAATTCTAGCAGTGGCTTTGGTAACCAACGGATCGTCTTCTTGTGATAGTTGACCGCTTCTATCTAATATTCTATCTTCAGAATTAATGCTGTATAAGTTTTTAAAACTAAATGAATTATTGGCATCTGTTTTCAAAGAAACATTACCAATAGCTGCTAACAAGGTTTGAACACTATAATTTTGATCTAGTTGATTGGTAACTAATTGTCCTGGAGCGTCGTACGTTCTTCTATTTGTTTCGCTAAATACATTTGTTCTATTGTAAGTAACTGAGGATAAGAAACCTAAGCTCTTAGTTTCATTTAATTTAAAATATCTTCCTAAAGTATATTGAAAACTAGTATTTGGACTAAATGTTTTTTCATATAAGCTCCAATCAGAAGTGGTAGACTTCGCTAAATCAGCAATTGCTAATGTACTTGCTTGACTACGAATTCCTTGCAAAGCTTGAAATTCTGTTACTCCTGGAAAGGAGGAAGGCAACCCTTTTGTTCCGTCGTCAATGCCGATCCAATCCGTTTTTCCAGAGGCACTGAAAAGTTGTTTTTTTCCTGTTGTGATTGTATTAAAACCGGAACCCAAAGAAAGTGTTTCAAAGTTTTTGTCTGGAGTTGCTTTGGTATTTATTTCAATAATTCCTCCAGCAAACTCTCCCGGTAAATCAGGAGTAGCGGTTTTATAAATTACTAAATTATCAAGCATGTTTGCTGGAAAGATATCAAATGAGAATGCTTTTCTATCTGGCTCTGTACTTGGTAATGGAGCACCATTTAAGTAAGTCGTATTGTAACGGTCATTCAAACCACGAATAATTACAAACTTATTATCTTGAACACTCGCTCCACTAATTCTCTTTAATACATCAGAAGTCGTTCTATCTGGTGTTCTTTTAATAGTTTCGGCAGAAATACCATCAGAAACTCTCGCACTATTTTTTTGAACTGATAATAATGAAGCAACAGATTCTGCTTTCATCTTAGTTTTCTTAATCACCACCTCGGTCAAGGTGTTGTTTTTTTCTGCCATTGAAACCGTTAGCGAGGTAGTTTCGTCTTTTAAAGCGTCAACATCTGAGATAATTTTAGTTTCTAATGTAAAATCAGAAAATTGAAGTTCTTGTTTTCCAACAGGCACATTTCTGATGATAAATTCTCCAGAAGCATCTGTTTGTGTTGCTAGTTTTGTGTTTGCTACTTTTACCAAAACTCCTGGTATCGATTTCCCAGTTCCTTCCTCAACTACAGTACCTTTAATAATTGCTGTTTGAGAATAAATTGCACTTGAAATAAGTGCGATTAATAAAGAATAAAAATACTTCATTATTAGTTTTTTAAATTTAGATTATTATGCTGCAAAATTAATATCCTAATCCTGGTCTAATGTTACCTATTTATTATGAAAAATGGGTTTTTAAAACTCAATGTAAAATTATTGTTACCATTTTGATTGCTATTCAAAATTTATTAATGTTAAATTTACATTGATTGTGTATTTCAAATGAGACTATATTTACGATTGAATTGTTTGCGCCAATTTGTCACTTTTATTGAATTGGTACTCTATTTGAATGATGAATTTTAAATCTTAAAATTTTAATATATGACAACTGGAAAAATCAATGTTTCGGTAGAGAATATCTTCCCTTTAATTAAGAAATTTTTATACAGCGATCACGAGATCTTTTTGCGTGAGCTAATTTCTAATGGAACTGATGCTACTTTAAAATTAAAGCACTTAACGAGTATTGGCGAGGCTAAAGTAGAATATGGAAATCCTATTATCGAGGTTAAAATCGATAAAGAAGGAAAAAAATTACACATTATTGACCAAGGTATTGGAATGACTTCTGATGAAGTTGAAAAATACATCAACCAATTGGCCTTTTCAGGAGCTGAGGAGTTTCTTGATAAATATAAAGATTCTGCCAAAGATTCAGGAATTATAGGACATTTTGGCCTTGGATTTTATTCTGCTTTTATGGTGGCTTCCAAAGTAGAAATTATCACTAAATCGTATAAAGACGAACCAGCTGCCCATTGGACCTGCGACGGAAGTCCCGAATTTACATTAGATCCAAGTGATAAAACTACTCGTGGAACTGAAATTATTTTGCATATCGCCGACGATTCTTTAGAGTTTTTGGAAGATTTCAAAATCAATGAATTGTTGAATAAATACAATAAATTCATGCCGATTCCAATTAAATTTGGAACAAAAACAGAAAAAATCGAGCAGAAAAAAGGCGAATCTGTTGCTGAAGAAGACAAAGACAACCTATTTACAGAAGTAGAAGTTGACAACATTATCAATAATCCAAACCCAGCTTGGACCAAACAACCAACAGAATTATCTGATGAAGATTACAAAAACTTCTATCGCGAGGTATATCCAATGCAATTTGAAGAACCGTTATTCCACATTCATTTAAATGTAGACTATCCATTCAATTTGACAGGAATTCTATACTTCCCAAAATTAGGTTCCGACCTACAAATTCAAAAGGACAAAATTCAATTGTATCAAAATCAGGTTTATGTAACTGATAATGTGGAGGGTATTGTTCCTGAATTTTTAACGATGTTAAAAGGGGTAATTGACTCTCCAGATATTCCTTTAAATGTTTCTCGTTCTAGCCTTCAAGCAGATGGCGCGGTAAAGAAAATATCCAATTATATTACTAGAAAAGTAGCCGATAAATTGAAATCATTATTTACAGAAAATAGAGAAGATTTCGAGAAAAAATGGAACGATATTAAAATCGTTTTGGAATACGGAATGCTTTCTGAAGATAAATTCTATGAAAAAGCAGGAGCCTTTACATTATATCCTACAGTTGATGATACCTATTTTACATTAGAAGAATTAAAAGAAAAATTAGCTCCAAATCAAACTGATAAAGACGGAAAATTAGTTGTTTTATATGCATCCAATAAAGAAGCGCAACACAGCTATATCCAAATTGCAAAAAATAAAGGATACGAAGTTTTGTTACTTGATTCCCCAATTATCTCGCATTTGATTCAAAAAATTGAAAGCGACAATACTAACATTACATTTGTTAGAGTTGATTCTGATTCAATTGATAAATTAATCAAAAAAGAAGAAACTTCGATTTCTAAGTTATCGGATGAGGAGAAAGAAACGCTAAAAACAGTCTTAGAAGGATTTGTTCCAAAGCAAAAATATTCCGTTCAAATGGAAGCTCTAGATAGTAATGATGCACCATTTATGATCACACAACCCGAGTTCATGCGTAGAATGAAAGAAATGAGTCAAACTGGTGGTGGCGGAATGTTTGGAATGGGAAATATGCCAGAAATGTACAATTTGGTAGTTAATACCAATTCTGAATTGGCATCCAATATTCTTAATTCTAGCGATAGTGCCACTCAAGAAAACTTGGTTAAACAAGCCTTAGACTTGGCAAAACTATCTCAGAATTTATTAAAAGGAGAAGAGCTTACGGCTTTCGTAAAACGTAGTTTTGAATTGATAAAGTAAGACATTCTAAATCAAAAAAAAGACCTGTAATACAGGTCTTTTTTATTTTATTGCAATCCGTTTTGATCTATGAGATACATTAATGACGCCATTGTTGCAGCTCCTAATTCTAATTCTCTCTTATTTACGCCATCAAATTTATCGTTAGCCGCATGATGGTAATCAAAATAGCGTTGAGAATCAGGGCGCAAACCTGCCTTAATTATTTTAACAGAGGTAAGTGGTTCTATGTCAGCGCCAGAATGGCCTTTAGTGAAACTATGAATTAAATAGGGCTCAAAAAGACCTTTCCATGTTAGGATTTTGGTCAAATTTGCCTGATCGGTGTCAAATGAAAATCCTCTTGGTGAAAATCCTCCAGAATCACTTTCTAATGCGAAAATATGGTTTTCATTATTTGCTTTTGAAAGTTCCTCGTATTTCTTTCCACCACGGCCGCCATTTTCCTCATTCATGAATAGTACCGCTCTTATAGTATTTTTAGGTTTGTAACCTATATTCTTAAAAATATTTAAAACCTCCATACTTTGCACTACTCCTGCTCCATCATCCTGAGAACCATCAGCTAAATCCCAAGAATCTAAATGACCTCCAACAACCATAATTCTTTCAGGGTGTTCACTTCCTTTAATTTCGCCAATTACATTATAGGATAAAACATCGTCAAATTGTTGGCACGATTGCTTCAAAAAGAACTTCAAATTAGGATTTGCTTTAAGCGATTTACTCAATAATTCCGCTGCATTAGTACTTATTGCAGCTGCAGGTATGTATTGGTCTTTTGGAAGGTCACCATAACTTTGCGCACCAGTGTGAGGAAAATCATCCAATCTCATATTCATGGAGCGAACGATGGTGGCTACTGCTCCAAACTTTGACGCTTCTTTTGCGCCGCCAAATCTTTGATCCACGCAACCTCCGTAGGAAGTAAACGTTTCTATATTATCAGCTTTCATCGGACGATTGAAAAACACGATTTTACCTTTAATTTTTTCTTCGCCTAATTCAGCTATTTCCTTGATGGAATGCACTTCAATAACGGCAGCAGTTAGTCCTTTTTTAGGGGTTGCCACTGATCCACCCAAAGCGCAAACTGGAATAGAAATTTTGGTTTTGTTATCTACAATATAAGCGACTTCCTTTTCGCCACGAACCCATTTTGGAACCATCACTTCTTGAAGATAGACTCGGTCTAAACCCAAAGTTTCCAATTGCGCTTTGGTATATTCTACCCCTTTTTGAGCACCTATTGAACCTGATAAACGAGCACCCACTTTATTTGATAAATCGTCCAACCAAGAATAACATTTGGAATTGGTTAAAGCCGTTTTATAGATTTCTTTGAACTTGATTTCATCGGTATTTTGCGCAAAAGAAACTATCGATAAAAGCAAAAAGAAGTAATGTATATTTTTCATAATCCTAAATTTTATTTCGTAAAAATAGGATTTTATAGTAATTAAACCAAACCTAAACTTCCAATTGCTTTAAAAGCAATTGGTCAATGACAATAGCTTAATTTCCTATAATGCCGGTTTCCTCTTTTTTATCGTTGTTCAATAAAATAGGAGTTTCTTTAGCTAATTTATTTTTTGTTGGAATCTTGTAATTGATACTAAATCCAAACCGACGCGTATCCAATTTATTGTTTGACAATAATGGGGTGTTGAAAGCCATGAACTCAGATTGGTTGGTATTAAAAACATCATCCAAATTAATTGAAACAGACAATTGATCATTTAAAAACTTCTTAGAAAATGACAAATCAAGCGTGTTATTGAACGGTTTATTTGCAATGAAATAGTAGTAATTTCCTTTGGCAGTGATGTAACTGAAATTGGCAACAAACTTGATTTTACTTGGCAATACCATTTGTGACATTAAATTATAAACCCAAAATCCTTTGGTTTCTATAGATGGTAATTGATGTAATTGGTAGCCCGCATATACAAAAAGGAAGTTCATCTCATCTGGATTGACATTCATTTTCATCGTTTCAGCAAGGCCTTTAGTAAACAACATGTATGGAATCGGCAATCCAATATTAAAATTATGAACTTTAACTTCTGCCGCGTTTTCGTTGGTATTAACCACAATATTTGAATTCAAACTCAACCTTTGTATCACTTGATTTTTAGCTGAACTTAATGAATATCCAATAAACGCGTAATCAAAAGCACTTAATTTCACTTCATAATTATCATATATGGTAGGTTGCAAATTTGGATTTCCAATAGTTGTAACATTTTGATTTTGATAAGTCGTATTGTTTGGATTCAAGGCAGAGGTACTTGGCAAAGTAATCTTCTTATTGTAATTTAAATTAAAGAAAATCGACTTATTAAAGTTATACTGTGCACTTGCATTTGGAAAAAAACGAAACTGTTTGAAAGGAGTTAAATCGTTTGTACTTGTATTTCCAGTAATGTTGTAGTCTTCTGCTCTCCCGCCAAGAATAAAACTCAACTTATTAAACTTGGTTTGTAATTCAAAATAACCTGCGGTAGTTTTTCTTTCATATTCCAAATTAACTACTGACCTATTTTTGGTTTGAAAACTCAATACTTCATATAAACTCCCAAAACTCAATTTACCCTCATCAGAAAAAGCGATTGGCTGTGAATAGTCAAACTTCCAGTTGTATAACTTTTGATCGGAGGAGTTTTCTAAGTCGAATACTGAACCAGTTGTATTGAATATAAAGCTATTTTGATTTCGGTTAAAATTAAATCTAAAATCTAATTTTTTGGTTTTATCTGTAAAACGTTTTTGATAGGTCGCTACGGCATCTTGTCTCCAACCTTTAGAATCGGATTGATCTTGAGAAGAAAAACCAGGTCCATTTGTTAAAGTAGCATTTCCGTTGTTGTTATTATTTAGATCATAGTTCAATAATAATCGGTCTTTTTTAAAATCGAATGTCAACGCTGATTTTATGAAATTATTTCTCCCCGTTCTGTCGGTCGCAGTAGAAGTAATTACCGTTTGACCTCCGTTTTCTTCTTTAAATAATGTTGCCCAAACTGCACTTTCCCTATAGTTTTGCCCGATATTCAATTGCCATCCGAAGTATTTGTTTTTGGCATTCAGCAAAACACTATTGTTAACTCTCCATCTTAAATGATCGTAGTTGGTAACATTAATACTGTTTGTATAGGTTGCGCTTAGAAAATTTTTTGCGTTTTTATTAGTAATAATATTTAGAATTGCCCCTCCTGAAGTAGCCGGAAATTCAGCTCCTGGTTGCGTAATTATTTCAATTTTTTCAATTGCATTAGCTGGCATTCCTTCCAGAAATCCATTCAATTCATTAGAAGAAATATTCAAAGGTCTTCCGTCCATAAATACATCCAGTTGCTTCCCTTGGTACATCATCCCAGCAATATCTGAAGCAATTAATCCAGGGAGTTTTTTCAACCCTTCTAGAACCGAACCGGAATTTAAACTAGGCTGATTAGCAAAATCAAAAATGGTACGATCCGCTCTTTGCTCAATTGCTTTTTTACTTTTAATAATGGTAACTTCTTTGAGTTCTTCGACTTTCTTGTTAGTTTCTTGAGCAGAAGTAGAAAGTAGGGCGCCTAATAAAAAGGCTTGTAAAAAATAAATTTTTTTCATTGTTTAATTTCGTTTTAAGCAAAACGAATAAAAAGTGTTTTTGTTACTATACTAATTCTTGTAATTATTAAAAAATAAAAAAGGATTTGCAAAAATACAAATCCTTTTAATAAAATTGAGTTAATTATTATTAATGACCGCCTGAAACAGGCTTATCAAAATCAATGCCTTGGTTTTTCAATATTCCACTTACTTTCCATGCATAAAATGCCAAATAAGCAAAACATAAAACCCCAATAATATAGCTGCTTTGTATACCAATACTTTCAGAAATAATACCTTGAATCCAGCTCACAATTCCACCACCCATAATCATCATAATTAAGAAACTACTTCCTTGACTGGTATTTTTTCCTAATCCGCTAATTGCTAATGTAAAGATACATGGCCATAAAGTACTACAGAATAAACCTACACTTGTAAACGCGTATACACTCGTCATTCCTGATGTTGTCATCCCAATACCTAAAGCTACAATTCCCAGGAGAGAAAATAAAAGTAACATTCTAGCTGGATTTCCTTTACTTAAAATATCAGCAGCTATCAAAACTAAAATGATTAAACCATAAACATAAAATGGTGTCAAGTCGTGTTTTGCAATAGCATTTACTAATAAAAATACACCAAAGGCTAAATAAGGAGCAAGCAATTTAAATACTTTTTGTAAGTTCATATCATTGGTGAAAGCTCCTACAGCTCCTGTCCAACGACCAATCATCAAACTCGCCCAATACAATGAAATGTAAGGTGCTACATCTTGTGTAAGAAACCCTAATTTAGACTCCATATAGGCTGGAAGGTTACTTGCGGTAGAAACTTCAACTCCTACATAAACGAAAATTGCGATCATCCCCATGATTAATTGAGGGTATTTTAAAGCGGAGCTTCGAGAGGTATTTACCTCATTTTCCACTTCAACTACGGCTTCTGGTTTATCTGGAATAGAAGAGAACTTCAATAAAATAGCAACTAATAAAAATGCCAATCCTAAAACTAAGTAGGGGATTTTCACACTTTCAATACTCATTTCAGTTTCTGCACCTGCCACACTAGAACCAAAAATAGCAAAACTAACCACCAATGGACCAATTGTAGTTCCAAAATTATTGATTCCTCCTGCCAATGTTAATCTTTGAGAACCGGTTGTAATTGGTCCCATGGCAATCGCTAAAGGATTTGCAACGGTTTGCTGCAATGAAAATCCTAATGCTACTATGAATAAACCAGACAACATTAAATTGAATGAACCGGTATTTGCGGCAGGATAAAACAACAATGTCCCTAAAGCTGATATTCCTAAACCTAAAGCTAGACCATTTTTGTATCCTATTTTGTTTACTAGATCTTCCTTCATTATTAAAGAAATCCCCATATAAATAAGGGAACCTACGGTGTAGGCTATATAAAATGCCAATGAAACTAACTGGCTTTGACCTTGAGTTAAATCGAAGGCTTTTTTAAATACTGGAATAAGGATGTCGTTACTGGCAGCAACAAATCCCCAAAAGAAAAAAACGGTTACTAGGGGAATAAACTGTCCCCATTTGGTTTGAACATTTTCTGAATTCATATAATTGTTTTAAGGTTGGTTGTAATGATAAATCTTTTGATTTAATATTGTAAAATTATTTTACTGTTAAGAATAATTACTAATATTTGATAAATATACATTTATTAAAAAAGATTATTAAATATTTATCTAATAAATTTATTAATGAAATCAATTTACTTGTTATTGATCTTTTAAATCGGCTTATTTTCCGTCAACAAAATCTTGTAAATATTGGAATCTTTCGGTGAGTTTTCCGTTTTCGGTTATTTTGGCTCTTTGTAGAATTCCGTCTTTATCGCCATTGAAAAAAGCGGGGATTACATGCTTCATAAATAGTTCTCCAAAACCTTCACTTGCATCTTTGGGCAATTCGCAGGGTAAATTATCTACAGACATGACTACAATTGCGGCTGGATGAAATACATCCACTTCTTTATGTTCGCCTGGTAAATAACCAAAAAACGGTTCGGCAATGGTTGATGCTTTAATCGTACAGGCAATTGGCCCATTGACATCACAAGAAACATCGGCAACTACTTTAATGGAACAATCGTTAGCTTTAAGCATTTCTTGGGTTAATATAAAAGGAGCGTCATTTCCATAAAAATGCCCTGCAATAAAAATATCAGACACTTTTGTAAATCTTTCAAAATCAGAAGTGTATTCGGTAGGATTAGAATAAAAATCCTTTTTTCCTGATAATTTTCCGTCTTTGCGCTTATTATAATCTAAGACATCAATTTGAACATAAACCGGTTCTGAATATTTTTTAGTAAGAAAATTCTCCACAGTAACTTCCTTCATTTTCATAGCATCAAGAATTTCTTTAGCGCCATTTCCAACTTTTCCGAAACCTGTCAAAACCACTTTAATTGGAGGCAAAACTGGTCTTTTCAATTTGGCAACTAAATCTTCTTTTCCTGAAAGGGTTTCCGCTTTTGGAATAGTAAATAAACCAAATTTGATTCCAAACGCTCTAAATGCATTGTAAGTTCCAACAATTCCTGCATATCTCCCGAAACCGATTAACCGATTATATTTAGCATCAACAATGGTTTCATGATCATAGAAATCAATATTTTTTTCTATCAGTGCTTGTAATAGTTTTCTATTGTAGGGTTGTTTTTTTATGGTATGAGAAAAAAAGAAATATTTTTTATTGGGGATTAAAGCGTCTACCGGAACTTCTTTAACTCCAAATAATACATCGCAATCGGTCATGTCATTTGAAACATTTATTCCTAAGTTGGAATAATGTTCATCCGTAAAAATTCGAATATCGGAACTTTCAACTTGTATTTCTGCTTTTGGAAACTGATTTTTCAATTGGATCAATTCTTCAGGAGAAAAAACAACTCTTCTATCTGGCGGATTTTTTCTTTCTTTTATGATTCCGAATTTCATTCTTTAATTTCTTTAATTTTCATTCAAAAGTAAGCTTAAGTGAATGGATGTCAAAATTTATTTTAATAAAAATAATATCGTTTATTATTGATAAACAACCTCTTATGTTTTGAGCTGATTTTTTTAATCTTATTGGAATAAATTAGGGTTTGAAAATACATTACTTTCCTATATATTTGTTTTTTTCCTGATCTAATGACACCTAAAAAGCGGCTGTTTTATATTTTACTTTTTTTTTACTTTTTTGTATTTTTTTCTTGTAAAAACTATGATCCCAACCGCGAATCCATTTTATCATTGGAAATGAAGCCTTCAGATTCCATTTTTCCTAAATTGACTGAATCTTATATCGGTTCAAAAAAAAATAAAATTGATCATTTTTTTAATAAAAATTGGCCTTCAAAAAATAACAATATCAGTTTTTTAGTTGCAAAAGACGGTCAAATAATCTATGAAAATTACTCTGGATTTAGTGATATGCGGAAGAAAACTCCTATTACAAGTGAAACTCCTATTCACATTGCATCGGTTAGCAAAGTTCTTACGGCAACAGCAATTTTAAAATTGATTAATGCCGGTGAAATCGAATTAGATCAAAAAGTGACTTCCCTTTTAAAGGGATTTCCCTATCCTGAAGTTACCATTAAAAACTTGCTAAGTCATCGAAGTGGAATGCGAAATTACGCCTATTTTACTAATGATAAAGCGATTTGGGACAATCATAAAATTATGAATAATCAAGACGTTTTAAATGTGATGATAAATAAGAAAATAAGCTTGGAAAGTAAAACCAATACTAAATTTCAATATTGCAATACCAATTATGCGATGTTGGCTTTAATTATAGAAAAGGCAACTGGAAAAAACTACCCTGAGGCCATGAAATCAATGATTTTTGACCCCTTAGGTATGAAACACACTTTTGTTTTTGACTATAAAAAAGATAAAAATGCAGTTACTCCTTCCTATAAAGTAAATGGCACCCAAATAGCTTGTGAATATCTGGACGCCATTTATGGAGATAAGAATATATATTCCACTCCTAAAGACCTATTAAAACTTGATATGGCTAGAAATTCAAAGTATTTTTTAATGCCAGAATTGCGAAGTAAAATATATAAAGGTTACAGTAACGAACACAAAGGTCAGAAAAATTATGGTCTGGGAATTCGTATGATAAATTTTGAAACTGGACAAAAATTTTATTTTCATAACGGATGGTGGCATGGAAATATGTCATCCTATGTAACTTTGATAAAGGAAAATGTAACCATAATTGCACTGACAAATAAATCAATGAAAAGCGTTTATAACGTTAAAAAATTAGCTCCTTTATTTGGAGACTATCCTTTTAAAGTGGAGGATGAATTTGGTGAATAAAGATAATAGACCGGATAGATAATAGATAATAGACCGATAGATAATGGATAAAAAAATTAAGATCATTAACAAATTAACCCGAATTGAAAAGTCATTCCTCTATTCGTCTATTATCTTGTTTCTTAAATCTTAAATCTTAAATCTAAATTCTTAAATCATAACTCCTAACTCAATAAATGCTATATTTGCAGTTCTATTTGGGGTCGACTGGTTTTGACAGCAAGTCGAATTGAAAAGTAAGCACGTCGAGAACTGGGACAATTCTCGTTAATAAAAGGTTTCAAAACACATACACGGCGAAGGAAACTACGCTCTTGCTGCATAATCTGAATTATAGTAAGATTAG
>ENA-OSIY01001504-OSIY01001504.1-marine-metagenome-genome-assembly--contig:-NODE-1504-length-12373-cov-5.249919_pt1 | contig 12373 bp, 1 predicted proteins | sample MGYA00237884_ERZ534233 | MGnify/ENA primary metagenome ERZ534233 (study PRJEB26412, sample SAMN06343840) | marine metagenome | isolation source: estuarine water | place: USA: Columbia River Estuary... | reverse complement strand
CACATAACCCGTATCACCAGTTGGACCAGTACTGCCAGTGTCACCAGTTGGACCAACTTGTCCATGTATACCAGTAGCACCAATCGATCCGGCATATCCACGAAAACCTTGCGGTCCGGGATCACCAACTGGCCCAGTTGCCCCAGTGGGTCCGGGTAAACCAGTGTTTCCCACGGGACCTGTGGCACCCACTGTAGAAAACGGTTCCCATGCATTGACTGACCAATACTTAAATTCTTTAAGATTAGAATCAAACCATATTTGTCCATCTAGTGGGTTAGCCGGTGCTGTGCTGCTGGCAAAGTTCTCCATTAACTTGACAAAGTTGTCAGCAAAGAACTCTCCATAGCCTGTAAAATTACGACCAACAAGGGTAATACCCAAAGAATTATCCGACAAGCCATCTTGTAATATTAGAAGCACACTTCCATCGGTTTTACGTACTACATAAGGCATCTTTTTTATCCTGCGCTAGTTAAGTTTGTAATTGCTTGGAATCGCACGGTATACTCAATTTGAATTAACCTATTTGAGCTTTTTTGTACCGGGTGAAATACCACATGTGTGAGCAATTTACCAAGACCATTACCAGCTTCAGTAAAGCCCTTGAGACCCAATTCATCAAACACAAATCCACCATCTAAAGTTTGACTGTTGTCGAACGCAGCCTGTGTTTCGCCAAGCAAGTTGCCGGGACTGTATAAATTTGGTTCGCCGTAGTCTAGTAGACAGGTAACAAGTATATCACTGTATACTGTTCCCGGAACATGGCGTACTTCCATCTTGTTGCGGGCAGGATCTGCATTATCTGCGCTGGTATTGTCTATATTTTTGTAAAAAGCAGGATTATATAAATCACTGTTTTGTGTTTTGGTATTGGACGGCAAATAATTGATAACCCCAGTTGGATCAACTGTTGTTCCGCCATTACCAAAATGCATTTCGTATATAAAATTACGACCCTTGTTGGCAAGACTATATGCAATAGCTTCACTCATATTTTCGTAGTGAATAGCATTGGCTTTATCGACCAATACTTCGCCAGTTTCAGGATCGGTAATTTTAATGTGTCCGCGAATATACGTGCCAGTTGAGTCATCGGGCTTTACAAGTTCGGGGTGTTGCTCTGCAACTGCTTGGTCGTTATCTTGGTTCATATTTTATTTATCATGGCAAATTATGTGGGTTTTGCTTCACTAGCAACGCCGAGAGCATTTCGCTGCCAGCAAGTCCAGTACCGTCGGATACGGTGTTGATACCCGAATTCAACCATATTCTATCCTCTACGTATTTGGCATCAATTCTAATTCCGTCAGTAAATGCGCCGGCGTTGACAAAAGTAATAGCAACCTTTGAATAGCCGTTATAATTAGTTATGCTAATTGTATAATCTACATCTATTGTCAGCTTGGTATATCCATTGCGCACTTCGAGCAAGTTTCTAACTACGCCAATATCACTACTTACTGTAAATGCCGGGACAAATACTGGGTCTTTTTTGGTGAATACAAAGGTAGCTTCGGATATTGTCGTTGTTTCTGGAACTTTTCTGTAGTGACTTTGGTCCTCTACTACAGATCCAGTTGGGTGCAACAGCGGAATTCCAGTACCATTGGCACCGCGAATTGGGTCAGAAATGTATCCGCCGGCCAAGCTATATGTCCAGAATTTAATTTGTTCACCGTTGACATAAATTACTCCGGGATTCCTCAACGATATTTGAGGAAGTGCAATTTTATCAAAATCCGAAATATACACCTTGGTATCAGAGTAAGCTAAATTTCTAGACAGTGTGGTTGTTTTGTCTGCAGATACAACAAAATAAGAAATATTATTTTGATTGTCTTTGTTTACTTTGTAAATGTATCTGCTGTTATTAATGATAGTTTCTACCCTTAGACTTAAACTATCAGAGCTTACTCCGGGGACCAATTCCTCTGGTGCAAACGATTTAGTTACATCGTAGAATGCGCCACCAACAATATCGATCTCTATAAGGCCGGTTCCGGTTCCGTTACCGCCTGTTGTGTTATCGTTGTACACGTTGGGATCATTGGTAATTGCATTGTATTCATAGGTTATACCCGGAATCAATCTAGCCAAGTCAATATTCCCAACAGCATCAAATATTTTAGGGATTTGATTTGGTCCCGGCGCATAAGTTGCAGCTATTCTATCGTTTGCTGTGAGATAATCACTGCCAGTCAGTGCTTTGAAATTACCCAACACAAACACATCACTGGCACCAGCAATAGTGCAGCTATACCCACATCCGCGATAACTCACCAAGTCATTGACCTGGTAAACAATACCAGCTATCCATTCGCGAACTGATGTGGTGTAAGCAATACGATCAAATTTCATAGTGGTTTTAATTCCACGAACTTTGTTGTTTGATAATCTTGCATACGCCCTAGCACCAGTACCGTCACCGTTTATGATTACATGTGGTGTGCTCTTATAACCGGTGCCCGAATTGGTAACAGTAATTTGAGTTACTGCCCCTGTTATGTTATCAATACTTGCAATTGCAGTAGCGCCAGTTCCGCCATCACCATTGGCCACAATTTGTACCACTGGTGTTGTTGTAAACCCATAGCCAACACTGGCCATTGAAATAAAGTCAACCCCAAACGTAAAGTTTTTAGCCCAATCCTTGTATTCGTCTTGCAAGAACAATGCGCCATCCTTGACAGGATCGGACCCGTCTGGACTACGGAATCGATTTTCTTCAATGTCAAAGTATCCGGGCAAATCAAAGTCACTGGCATGTGAGTATGCGTAATCGGTACCAGAGTATCCAATCTTGTATTCGCGAATTTTTGTTCTATATGGTTTAACTTCGTTGATATATTCTTCGTAGTAATTGTGATTATCTCTAATAAAGTTAGGATATTGTTTTAGTTCCTTGATCTTATGCAGCACAGTAACAAAACTAGTTTTAAAAATCCAATCAACATTTTGTTGTTCGCTCATGATGTAGTTAACCAGCACAAACAAGAACTGATTGTAGCTGCCAAGCAAGTCGTCAACAAACATGTCTTTTTCTAGCCCTTGCAGTATATGACGTAGCTCGGTACCATAATCTCGATCAAATCCAATTTCTTCAAACGTGCCAGTATCAAACCCAACGTTGTTCAATGATGTATCCCAGATTTCATCACGTAATTTGATAGTTCCATTTTCAACAGCAACTAATTCAGCATCATCCTTGCTGGTGTATCGGTATATTTCAAACCCGCCGGTTGCTGATTGATTAACTCTAACAACATTTCCTGCTACCAATGCCAGTTTCTCGGTATCTCTAAAATATTCAACCACATATGTGGGTTTAGTTTCTGAGTCAAAATCAGACTTATACCAGTCAACATACTCCCATAAGTCGGGAGTCTTGAATGTTTGGTTTTTAACCAGTTCCCATGTCCCGTCTTCAAGCACTTGGTATAAAGTCCATAAGTTTGAAAAGTCGGAGTCATTAGCAACCAGTGTACGCTCGCCCGAAACCTTGATTACATATTCTCTCTCAGTTAAATCCGCAACACGGTGCTGATATTCAGATTCAGCTGGCTCTGGGTCTACCCCAAAAAAGAATGCGCTGGCATATTTTGCACTATTTTGTAACTTGTACGCGGCCGTAGTGTTACTAAATGCAGTATTAACAAATTCTACAACGTTTTTTAGTGCAGCATATCGATCTGTAATTAAGGTTTGCCTTGGGCGCATTTCTAATCCAATGCTTTGGCTAACTTTTAGCTTGGCATCTGGAACTCTGCGCTCTTGGGCGTCAACACCGGCCAAACTGTCAACTAGTTTGTTGACAATCCTAGCAGGCATTACTGCATCTTTGCTATTTTCTGCAACTAGATCAAATTCACTGTGAATCAAATTGTCGTTGCCGGTGTGATCATAATCCACTTTTAAGATTATATCACTGCCACTCACATACTGATTGCAATTGTATAATGCTAGGGAATTGTCCGATAGTATCGCAGCATATGGAATATTTTGTCCTATAGGGTTACGTAAAGCATTTTCAATAGCAACCGTACTTAATTGTCTTGGAGATGTATCAGCAACAGTGGTAATACCACTGACCCAAAAGTAATATTTGGTTTTGATTATCCCGGTGCTGTTATCAACGTACCCAAGCTCTACATATGCAGAATTATCAATATGCAGTGGTGTACCGGCGCCGGCGTATTCGCTTGGAAGCACTGCACTCTCGACCCACTCATACACAGATATTGTACTGCCCGGGAAAATACGACCCCAATTGTTTACTCTGTAAACCAAACTGTCCTGTTCGTAATCAATAAATCTCACAGTGTCTAGATTCCACCAAGTTTGACCAACTTGAGAAGTGCCCCAGTGAAAATCTATCAATGTGCCGTCAACAATGCTGCTGCCTGCATTGTACATTGCAGGGTCTCTACTGGATTGATAATTCAAGCTTTGCGCAGTAACGCCAAGAGATTTTCCTTTAATTGGATCAATGTAATCTAGCGTAACTATCTTGGACTTTGTTTTCTTATTGTATAAACTGATACCATTGATACTATAAACATCAACTGCTGGTAGTTGCTCTCGCTTGATGGTCCAGCCACGTGCGCCTAGCGGATTTGAATACTGGTAAACTTCTCCAGCATTGTGTTGTTGTGTGTCGTTGTAGCTTGCACCGATGTACAAGTCAGTGTCGGTAAAGTCGATACTACAACCGAATTGATCTCCCTTGCGCAAGTTCGGTGCATTAAATTGTTCACTAAACACAAAATTACCAAAACGATATTCAGACGTCAGTGCGTTTGGCATAAAGTTATGGAAGAACATTGAGCCAGTACCAATTTCAACATCAATGAAAATAGTTGTCTTGCTGTCAAAAGTTGTTTTCTTGTTGTCAACTGAAGCATAGGTAACTGCATTACCTAGGGTACTAGCAACTGCCAATGTTGTTGCATCACGCCCAATCTTTACAACTGACCCAAAATTTTCACACTGTGTATCAACTGGCTTTTTAATAACTTGAGCCGAATCTAATAAAGTCAATCCCAAATCAATCAACGCAGTTCCGGCGCCGGGAACAACATTTAACCGATCAAACTCAATCTCAATTATTGAATCTAATCGTAACTTGTTGTTTTCTGCCTTGGCCGTAACACCAATGATACGTGCTGCATTGATATTTGTAATCACCGAGGATAATGTAGACCCGGTAAATGTTACCACAATGCCATTAATAATAATACTGTCGCCAATTCTTACTACTGGATTTTGTCTATTGCCGGTCAATGATCCAAACAATTTGCCAATGTTTACAAAACGTTCAACTAAGCCACCGTTGTAGTTTAAATCAGAGTATCCGGGTTGGCCAATGTATATGCTGCAACTATTTCTGCAAATATCAACACTGGAACCAAACCTGCCTCTATATACAGGATTAGCTGCTGTTACAACCTGAACTTGATTCCAATTTGGAAACGTTTCGCTTATATTCTTTGCAAACAAATAAGTTTTGCCCGACTGTATCAAGTTGTTCACCACAGACCCAGGTGCCCCAACAACCAATTGTTGACCATCTAAACTGGACTTGACACTGGCGCCAAACTCGTCTAATACATTGCCGGAACTTAAAGTTTTTTCTAATTTATAATATCCTCTTTGTAATACTATAATAGTACCAGGTTCCCCGATATTAAATTCATTACCTAGAAAAGATTGCCCGTCTTCCAATGTAAACGTAACGCCATCTTCAAGGATAAATGCTGCCGGAATTCCTTCGGCAAATGTCATTTTATTAGTTGATGCATTCCAAAAGTAATCGGTGCCTAGTGTTAGTAATTTGCCGTGCAAATAGACAGCTAGCGAATTAACATCACTAACCACATATGGCATAACATATCCATCAAAAGCTTCGAATACACTGAATACTGTTCGGCGTTCAGGATAGTCTTTGTACTTGTAACAGAATACAGAACTCGCACCAGGCGCACCAACGTACAAATAGTTTGCATCTTCGCTTAGTGTGATACTAGTGCCAAACTTGGTACCTACAGAATCCAACGGATTCAGTAATACTTGGATTGGTGCAAAGAATGTTGATTGTCTGTATTTGTAAACTACTGTAGCACCTCTAGATCCATAACTGGTAGGAGCTCCAGCCACCACAGTGGTTTGAGCCATGTCAACACAATGCCCCAGTCCAGTAACGCCAATTAGGTTCCCACTCAGAATGCCTTTTTCTTTGGGCCCAGATTTAGTAAATGCGTGTATTCTTCCAATACCGCCCAAATCTCCCGGGGCACCAACAACAACAAATTTATTGTTATTGTCAATCTTGACACTGGTGCCATAATAAAGATCGCTAGAGTAATCGCTAAGTTGTAACTCAAGTGTGGTATTGTAATTCCACACACTGTTCTTTTCGTACACTGCCCAGTTGTTTGACACATTGGTGTCAACCCATACTAGGTCTCCGTCTTTCCATCCATGCTTTGGAACAAAGTTGGCAATGTCCCCGGGATTTTTAAATCTAACCGAATTTAATGCAAACAACGTACCTGTTTCAATAATTTCACGCAATTTGATTATGTTAGTTTGCGCAACAGTCAATTGGATAGTAAAGGTAGTATTACTAGTAATGGTGTTGATGGTATAAAAGCCATCAAATCTATCATCAAAGTTCTTAATAACAATTGTTTGATTTGCCAATAGGTCATGCGGCATTGCGGTGGTTACTGTACCAAGTGTGCCAAGTCCATAGGATAACTTGGATATCGAAGTATCAGTTTCGGTAGTACGATATATGTTCCAGTCTTTGTTTTGATCTTTAGCAACCCAAACTAGATACCCGCTGCTGATGTCATTAATAGCGCCATCTAGTAACTGATAATCGGATGAATCAAATAGCGTGGTGTCAACATCGGCTATATTAACATACCCAGCTGTCTGTATGTCATTTTCGGATACTGCATTTAGCTTGCGATTAATAAACTTTATTGAACCCGGAGCAAAAGTACGAGCCCATAAGTCTCTATTGCGAACTCCCACTATTCCAACAGGAGCAGTATCGGTATCGGCAATAATAGTCAATGCTGTGGGGTTACTGTTGTTCACTGATTCATCAAGAACAATTTCAACAACACGATTACTTTCGGTTGCACCATACTCACCAACCCTAACGGCCCATTCTTCTGAATAACTTACATCGTTGCTTAGGTCGTTAAACGTGGCATTCAGCAAGTTAGTAACTGCACTCTTGGTGCCTTTTTGTGTAATGTATCCTTGATAGAACTTGGTTTGACTTGTGTGATTAATATTTAAATCGTTTAAATAATTTCTAGTTCTAAATCCAATTAACCCGCTGCTCATTCTAGCCATTTGTGAATCGAGCAAGCTGCTGTCCACATCATAGATATCAATAAAGCGGCCGGCATTGTTTGAAAAGTTTGGCAATAGTCCTGTTTTTACCGAGGACTTATCAATTTGTTTCCACTGGTTCAAATCAAATTTAGTCGATGCAAATACTTTTTGCGTGGCAACATAATATCGATTCTTGTAACTCACAATATCGCCTTTGAGATTATCGCGGCCAGGCTTCCAAGTATCAATTTGTGTATTGTTGTAAACAAATCCAGCTGGACTTAATGAGCCATCCCAATTGTCTGTTTTGTTTCCAACTAATTTTAATCGATATTGTCTGCTACCAGTTTCGGGTTTGTAAATTACATCACTAAACACTGTGGTGTTATTAAAAATCATCACATGCTCATACTGTACCAGATTTAAATCAGCAAATGCAATTGTCTTGTTGTTAATAGTAGTAAGTTTGAACTCACCGGCATCTCGAACCACTGTAAAATCTGTTGTTCTAATAGCGCCAAAACTTGGATCTAATATTCTGCTGCCGCTGACGTTGTTGGTAATTTGATCTACAACTGCGTTTGTAGTTATTAATTTTAGTATATTGTTGATTGGACTCAGTACAATAACGCTACCAGCTTTCCAGCCCTGCAAAGTCCACGTTAAAAACTCACGAGCACTCAATACCCAATCTTGCACTTGTGCCAAATCGCTATCATATTCGTCAAAGATAAATCCCTGTGCAAATAAGAAACGTTGATAGCTGACTAAAAAGTCAACCACTTGTTGTCGCGTTTTAAATTCAGTTCCGTACGGCAGTGCTAATTTTTGACGTTTATAGCCTTTATAAATTGTGCCACTAACAGTGTCAACTTTGATATTATAGCTTTCTCCAGCAGTCTCACTGGGTACCACAATAAAGTACGGATTGGCTGTGTTATAACCACTGACTGCAAATCCGGTATCAGTTTTTTCTACTATAACTGCACTGTACGCAATTCGTTCAGTTGGTACGCTCTTGTTCAGATGAATAGTGTAGCTGTCGTCGGGAATAATAACAGACTCGTTTGTACTGGAAGGGCTATATTGCTCTGCCAACACCGTAATATATTTTTTATCAGTATAACCGGCAACTTTATAGGTTAATTGTACTTCTAAGTTATCCAGTAGGGTACGAACTTTAGAAGTTCCAACAATACCCAAGCTGGTTAGGTAGTCTACAATCCAGTTGATATATCCAGTGGATCTAGTAACTGTTCCATCAATCGCTTCACCATTAATAGCAACAGTCGTTGGGGTCACACGGCCGTTGGTGCGTGAATCAACATATTGTTGATAGTCTGGACGAAGGTAATAATTGTTAGTGTCCATTAATGTGCCGAAGTAAATTCCCGGCTTCATCAACGCTGCTGTGGCCTGTAACGCATACGGGAATTCACTGGTACGACGCCATGCCGATTCAACTGGCCCTACATCCCCAAGTTGGAAACTTTCCCCTGCATTGATGCTGCTAAATTGTGCAGCAATATGTGCCAAGGGAGGAACTAAATTTCCAGCAGAATCCACTGGAATAATTTTGCTCAAGCCTGGGCGAATAAACTTGGAATTAATTCCTGCTGTGTTACCTTGTCTAATTATGCCAGCTTCTAAATCTCCCCACAAAATACTATTGCCGGATGTGTAAGGAGCAGGTCCGTATTCATCTTCCCACCATGTGGGTTCTTGGGCAAAGCCTAACATTTCCCATGGGTGAATATGCGGCCGTTCGGTATCGTAAAAGTATTGATATATGCCTTTCCAATATCCCGGTAAGTTCTCATTAAACAAGATATCTTTGCTATATCGATAATTGTAACTAAATGGATCATTTGCAACAAAGAAAGTATTTGCAATATAGTCTAGCTTGTTACCGCCAACCCATTTTAGAAAGTGAGTGTTTAGTATCTTGTTGTATTCAGTCAACGAATAGTCAGTAGCTCTAAAGCGGCCAGGAATCAAAGTACGAACATCCATAATATTCTTGGTTGTATCAACTTTGATATTATTATAAATGCGTAATTCTAATTCCAACAAGTATTGATCGCGGAAGTCGCCGAACGCAGGAGTTATGCTGCCGTCGTGTCCTTGAATTACATTAACCGGAGTTCTGTAGCTAGTATCTAATTCAATTGTTGGTAGAAACTTGGGGTATAATCCAAGCTTTGTTGGTGTTTCGGGAATAAAATTATTGTCGGTACTGCTATATTCTCTAATTTCAATTGAAGCATTTGACGTAGTAACAAACGTCTCGGACAATTGAATAGCCGGACGAGTTTGATCAAATATAAAATCGCGATCCTTGATCAATTGAAGCCCGTTGTAATACACCAACACTGCCCGACTTTGAAGTACAGTGTCGTTAAAAATATCATTGATTTTATATTGACGTTGGTCGGTATTAAGTATTGTGTAATTAATTACATTACACTTGCCATACGGAACCATGTCACTGTAGTACCATGGGAATGATTTGTTTTTTACTGCATTAATTGATAATAGTATCTCATCAACACCGGACTTGGCATCATTGATATCCAACCCGGGCAGCGAAGTGCATAACTCAACAAACTTATTTTTAAATTTAGTATACTCACGGCGTGCGTAATCAATACCGGACATCAAGTTGGCTTGCTCATTTATCAAGAATAGACTTGAATAAATTACCGAGGCCGAATTCTGTAATATGTTACCGCCGTATGTGCGATCATCTAAATCTCTAATATTGCTATCGCCGGGAACACTGCCAATTAAACCTGGTATATTTTGTCCCACAGCAACTAAATTGTTTCTCATCTGCCCCAGCGTGATTGTTGAGAATTTTTCATTCTTACTGTTATAATCCAAATTGGTAGGAATTTGATAATGAGCAAGCTTGCTGGTGGATTTGCTATACAATAAGATATCAACCTTATCACCAACAGTGAGTAAATTGGCATTAATTTTTACCGCAGTTCTCTTACCAAATTTGGCGTTGGGAACATATTGAGTTAAATTTAACAGCACATTATTAAGAAACACTCGCAATGTTGGCGTTTCTGTAACTGCGTCCGGAGCTACATCAATCTCAAAGTAATTGGTTTTGCCGGTATATGTTTTGCTAATGATCTGATGCTGTCGACTTGGTTCATTGACCGTGGACCAAATGTTGCGCTTAACAAATTCAGTACGCCCAAGATTTTGTCTAATATAGCCAGTATCAACATTTAAATTTTTAAATGTGGTTCCCGACAAATAATCAAAGGTATCTGTGCTATAATTGTTGGTGAACGTAATGTCGGCAATGCTGGTATTAGTAACAGTACCAACGTTGGTATACGATATTGGGAATCCTAAAATCTTATCATTTACACCGCTGCCGGCTTTGTATGAAAAAATATTTGTCCCAAAAAACTTGCTGCTTTTGTAAGCAGTAAAACTGGTGTTGCTGCTGTCAAAGATATCAAACAAGGGCGCATGATTGCTACGAGTAGGAGTTTGTGATTCTAGCCACTGGGATCCGTTGTACCAAAACATAAGACCTTTGTTGGCGCCGCCGGTGGCAACTACAGTATCAAACGGTTCCAATGCATCAGTTGGATCTTCAGAAATTATTAATTGTATTCTAGGATCTTTGTAATTAAATGCCACATTGGTAACTGACAATAACGAAGGTGCAACTAGCTCTGCTTGACTATCAGATGTAATTGCTTCGACTATTCCCAAATACTCATCATTGGCTGTGTACAATGCAGCACCAACTCTAAACTCTGTCTCAAACTGTGTATCAATTCCACTCACAGTCACTGTGCCGCCGGCAGCAATGATGCTGACCCCGCTGCTGATAACTTCGGTGATCAAAAAGCTAGTAACAAATTCAATTCGATATTGGCCAACGCCAAGGTCAGTAACTTCGTTAATTATGCCAATACTGTTTAAGTCCGGCCAATTGAATCCCCTGACTTGAGTTGCTGTTAAAATATCAGCTCGCCCTACAACTGTCCACATGTATGTGTATTGCCCGCCCACAACAGAATCTAGTATTGGATCGTTGCCCGAATAAAAATTCAACTTGGGCATGTCTATGCTAATACGGCCGGTGCCAACACCATCGTAAATACTACGGTACGACAACTCGTCTTGTATTTTGTACTGCACTTTGTAAATCTGGGATTTAACCAACGGGTCTTTGTCGTTAGCAAATAATATGCGATCGCCTTGATTTAAAACAGTGCCATCAATTAATAAAACTCGACTATGCTGCACTTGATTGAATGCGTCGGTGGTAAATGTATCTATATGATTTACTGGGCGCTTGGCTATACGGCCGCTATTGATAAATTGCAAATCAGGTTCAAATTCAATAATAGGGCGTTGCGCCCTAATTGCTTGGTTAAATGTTGCTGTTGCACCGTTGTACTCGGCTGCTTTCAATAATACATCAATGTGAAACCAACGATTGTGACGAGCCCAGGCACTGCCTTCTAAACTAGATCGATTAACAGTCAAATACTCGGGAATTGCCGGTCCCTTGTAGGGCTCGTCAAAATTGTCAGTACTAAAGTTTTGAGTGTCCCACGGGATAGTGTCAACTTCAACATACGGTTCGGGAAATACCAACACATCAAACTCTACAAGTCTAATGCCACGCCCAACACCTTCTACAATGTATGTTTTGTTTGCATACATAGCAGGCTCTACGTTGCCATCGAATGCAACTACTAGGCCGTTGGTAAAATCTACGCCAGCCGGGCTAGTGTAGTTCTTTTTGCCCAATATGCTAGTGTCAACATGAATATTGTCTGTTGCTTCGTTTACAATCCTAATAGTACCGTACATGTCGGGATTGGTAGCATCCTGATAGTATAGTATATCCGTTTGTGCTGTTAGCGACGGCACTGGATTTAACTGTCCGTCTGTATCTTTAAAGAATTCGTAATTGGCGTTGATACGGCCTAGTCGAGAATACACCCTGTTGTTGGGGTTGATATCTCTAATGTAG
>ENA-OSIY01001503-OSIY01001503.1-marine-metagenome-genome-assembly--contig:-NODE-1503-length-12376-cov-17.256688_pt1 | contig 12376 bp, 15 predicted proteins | sample MGYA00237884_ERZ534233 | MGnify/ENA primary metagenome ERZ534233 (study PRJEB26412, sample SAMN06343840) | marine metagenome | isolation source: estuarine water | place: USA: Columbia River Estuary... | reverse complement strand
CAGACGATTCGATGCGCTACCGAATGCAGTGATAGGGGGAGTTGGAACGGACATAGTGCCTGGCCACCTGAACCCAGAGTGGGTCGAGTGGTTGATGGGTGTGCCAACCGGGTGGACCGCACTCGTCTCCTGGGAAACGGGGTAGTACCACAAACAGCAGCAAAAGCATGGGAAGTATTGGCGGGGAGAATATCAAATGATAGCTAAAGAACCGCACAATAATTCTGCATTCATACGCCATGTCAGCTGTGAGCATTGCGGATCAAAAGACAATGCCGCCCTGTACGACGATGACCACACTTACTGTTTCGGGTGCCAGACTCTGACCCAGGGCGACGAGAGTGCCGAGGTTATCCAGCAGCCCGAAGAGCGGATCGAGAAGAAGCTGCTGCAAGGTTACTTCAGTAATCTAAAGAAGCGAGGAATCTCAGAAGCAACCTGTCGTAAATTTGGATATGAGATTGGTGAGCATCGCGGAGAACCCGTACAGATTGCCAACTACAGAAATGACCATGGCCAGATAGTTGCCCAGAAGATACGAGACGCAAACAAAAACTTCACTATCCTGGGTGCCGCAAAAGAGATGGGCTTATTCGGTCAGCACCTGTGGATTACTGGTCGCAAGCTGGTTGTATGCGAAGGTGAAATAGACTGCCTAAGTGTTAGCCAGGTACAGCGCAACAAGTACCCAGTAGTGTCTCTACCCAATGGCGCACAGTCAGGCAAAAAGGCACTGATGAATGCCTGGGATTGGCTCGGTGGATTCGACGAAATCATCCTCATGTTTGACCAGGATGAAGCTGGCCAGAAAGCCGCTTTAGAGTGCGCTGAGGCCCTGCCAGTAGGTAAGGTCAAGATTGCCAAGCTAGGCCATAAGGATGCAAATGAGGCCCTTCAGAAGGGTGCTGAGAACGACATTATCGATGCTATCTGGAGAGCCAAAGACTGGCGACCTGACGGCATTGTAAGTAGCTCAGAATTGCGTGATGTCATCGCAGAAACCGAAGAAGAATCCCTGGTCAGCTACCCGTACCCAAAGCTCAATGACATTACCAAAGGTATACGACCGTCGACCCTGGTAACCATTTGTGCCGGAAGTGGTGTCGGTAAGTCTACCCTGGTATCTGAGATTGCCTACCACCTGCACTGCCATGGTCACAAGGTCGGTATGTTAATGCTTGAGGAAGAAAACAAAAGGACCATCCGAGGTTTACTCGGTCTTCATCTGAACAAGAACATCGTCCAAGACTATGCCTGCGCTACCAAAGAAGAAGTGTTGGATGCCCATGCAGAGTTGTTCTGTGAGCAAGACATTCAACTGTTCAGTCACTTTGGCAGTACCAGCCTAGAAATCATCTGTAACCGCATCCAGTACATGGTCAAGGCCATGGGCTGCACCCACGTCATCCTGGACCACATATCTATTGTTGTCTCTGGTTTGACTGCGGGTGTTGCCGATGAACGTCGTCTGATCGACCACTGCATGACGGTCCTCCGGCAGCTGGTGCAGGAGCTTGGAATTACTTTGTTCCTGGTGTCGCATTTGACCAGGCCACAAGGTGTTGGCCATGAGGCAGGGGGCAGGGTTGCATTGTCCCAGCTTAGAGGTAGCCATTCCCTGGCACAGCTAAGTGATCAGTGCATTGGTCTCCAAGTAAACCCAGATGACCCCAGCGATGATACCCGTGACCTGGTTGTTTTGAAGAACAGGTTCACAGGACAGGTCGGACATGCTGGAAGGCTGAAGTACATCCGAGAGACCAGTCGCCTGGTTGACCACACATATTCTGAACCCCCATTTTAGGAGTCATGTTATGAAAATAATGCTCGACTGTTCGCCTAAGAAAATACATGCATATCGTGAGAGATACGGGGTGGACCTATGGCAGCTAAGAACGCCTTTGACCAGGTACTCTTTGTCTGGATTGCCATACGGGTTAGACAACGGGTGTTTCAAACGCTTCGACCAAAAGACTTGGGAAAGGCTGCTTAATGAAGCTGAAGATAGTGTGCCGAAGTTTGTGTGTCTGCCAGACATTGTTGGGGATGCCGTTAGGACACTCGACCTCTTTGATGTCTTTGAATCTAAAACTAATGGGCTGCCCAGGGCACTTGTACTCCAGGATGGAATCGGCAACCACCGAATCCCTTGGGACAAGATTGCTGCTGTTTTTGTCGGTGGAAGCGACGCATTTAAGACGAGCCGAGAGGCCATGAATGTATGCCGAACAGCCCAGATGCTAGGCAAATGGATACACGTCGGAAGAGTCAACACGGCATCAAGGGTTGCCTATTGGAAAGGCATTGCTGATTCATTAGACGGCAGCGGTATTAGCCGGTTTGACCACATGCTCGAAGACGTTATTGCCGCCCTGGAAGACTCAAGCGTCCAACAAGAAATTAATCTGTAAGACCCCCCGCAATAAAACCAAAACCACAGGTAGGCCAATCGGTGCCACCTGCGGCATTTCTACAATTATCGATAACTAAAGGAAGCAAATTATGAGTAAGTACGAAAAGCAATTTATTGAATTCCACAAAGCCAATCCGCACGTCTATGAACTGTTCAAGAGATACACCAAAGCTGCGATGGCTACCGGTAGAAAACATTACTCTGCCGCAGCAATCTTTCAACGCATCCGGTGGCATACCGACATTGAAACTAATGAGGTACTAGGCTTCAAACTTAACAACAACGTCACACCTTATTACTCCAGAATGTATACGGCTAACTACCCGAACCACAAAGATTTCTTCCGCACTCGTTCTCTTTTATCTGAGAGACCGGTCCAGCTGGAGGTGTTTTGATGAGCCTGATATTTGACCTGGAGACCGACGGTCTACTCAATCAGCTTACCAAGATTCACTGTATTGCTATCTTTGACACTAAGCAGAATGACCGTCGTGTTGACGCTAATAAAATCTACCACGGTGACGAGCAGATCAGAGAGGCTCTTGAGTTACTAGAGAATGCTGACGAGATCATAGGCCACAACGTCATCAACTTTGATGTACCTGCAATCCAGAAAGTTGTACCTGGTTGGAAGCCTAAAGGCAAAGTGACGGACACCATTGTTCTCTCCAGGTTAATCCATGCCGACCTGATGAACGAGGATGCAACCTCAGTGTCACTGCCCGAAGGTTTCCAGAAGAGACTGTGGGGCAGCCACTCGTTAAAAGCCTGGGGCCTACGTATGGGCACCATGAAGGGCGACTATGACGGTGGATGGGAAACCTGTAACCAGGACATGCTCGACTACTGCCAGCAGGATGTCACTGTCACCTACAAGCTATATAAGAAGCTCCTGGTCGACAGCGACCCCTTCAGCCAGCAGTGCATAGACTTGGAACATGAGTTGGCACATATCTGTAACGAGATAGGTAACAACGGCTGGACCTTTGATGTCGACGCTGCCAATGCACTCTATGCCGAACTGGCGAAGAAGCGCATCAACCTGGAGAAGGACCTAGCGGTACTCTTTGAACCCTGGGAAGTTATTACTACCTTTATTCCTAAGCGTGACAACAAGACCCTCGGTTACAAAAAGGGTGAGCCATACGACAAGGTAAAGGTCGTCGAGTTTAACCCCAACTCTCGCAAGCATATCCATCGGTGCCTGGTAGAAAAGTACGGATGGAAGCCCAGGGAATTCACTCCCAGCGGTGATGCCAAGATTGACGAGAATGTACTCAACGCATTGCCCTACCCAGAGGCCAAGAAGCTGGCATTGTTTTTCTTGATACAAAAGAGAATTGCCATGTTGGCCGAGGGTAACCAGGGTTGGCTAAAGGTATGCGACAGCGATGGTCGTATCCGGCATTCCATTGTCAGCGGAGGTACAGTATCGGGTCGCGCATGTCATCGGTCTCCAAACCTGGGGCAGGTACCAAGTACCAGGGCAGCCTACGGTAAACAGTGCCGCGATTTGTTCACTGTTCCCAGGGGCTGGGTCTTACTCGGTAGCGACCTCAGCGGCCTTGAGTTACGAGTGTTAGCACACTTCCTGCAGGACGGTGGAGAGTACGCCAAGCAAATACTAGAGGGCGATATTCACACCTATAACCAGAAGGCTGCGGGACTAAAGACCAGGGCAGAAGCCAAGACATTTATCTACGCGACGATGTATGGCGGTGGAGATGGGCTCATCGGTTCCCTGGTCGGTGGAACTGCAAAAGACGGTAGAAAACTCAAGCGAGACTTCGAGCATGCAATCCCTGCATTCAAGACTTTAAAGAGCGAACTGAAGAGAGCCTACGATGGCCGAGGTTACCTAAAGGGTCTCGACGGTAGGAAACTATTTGTGCGCTCAGAGCATCGATGCCTGTCTCAGCTGCTCCAGTCTGCCGGTGCAATTCTATGTAAGAAATGGGTTGCCCTGGTCTACAACGAAATCAAAAAACAAAACCTAGAAGCAGAGATTCTTGGATGGATTCACGACGAAGTCCAGATCGCCTGCCGCAATGAAGAGGTAGCAAAGCATGTCGGTAACATCACTGGAAGAATGGCGAAAGAAGCAGGAGCTGCTTTCCAAATCAAAATCCCCATCGAAAGCGAATATGACGTGGGACGTACTTGGAGTGACACCCACTGAGTCTACGGATACACCCTTTAGTGAAAACGTCGAGCAGATGATTGCATTCTGGATCGTCCTGGACAAAGCCCAACGTGAACCATTCAAAGTCAAAAGCAACTTCGCCAGGCAAGCAGCCTGGTTTATCGCAGTCTGTGCAAGCACCGGTCTCATAACGACAGAGGTCGAGGTCGATACATTTGGCCAGCACTGGCTAATCACTGAGATAGGTATTGATTTTAAGGAGGGCCTCGATGAAAGCATCCAGGAACTTATGTAGCGACAAAACTACCCTGCTCATCGATGGTGATCTTTATTTGTACCAAGCATGTGCAGCTGCCGAAGAGGAAGTAGATTGGGGCGACGACATCTGGTCTCTGTCTACTGATCTAAAAGTAGCCAAGAAGATATTCAACAGGCGCATTCAAGACTTCTGTGAACGCCTGGGCAGCGAGGAAATACTCGTCTGTTTCACTGTTGGGAATAACTTCAGAAAGGACCTGCTGCCTACCTATAAAGGCAACCGTAAGGCCACCAGGAAACCTGTCGGCTACAAGGAGATGGTCCGGTGGGCTCACACAGAGTACCCGTGCTGCGACCAGGATGGACTAGAGGCCGATGACATCATGGGCATCTTACAGTCCGGCAGAACAGCCCCTACGTGCATTGTCAGTGACGATAAGGACATGAAGACCATACCAGGCAAACTCTACAGGCCCATGGCCGATGAGCTACTCCAGATCAAAGACTCTGAAGCAGACCACTGGTTCCTGATGCAGTGCCTGATGGGCGACACGACAGACGGCTACTCAGGTTGCCCCAAGATAGGCCCGAAGACAGCCGAGAAGGTACTAGGGAACTACCCAAGCTGGGAGCAGGTAGCCCAGCAGTACATCAAGGCAGGGTTAACCAGGGAGGATGCCCTGGTGCAATCAAGGTGCGCTCGGATACTCAGGTCCACTGAGTGGGACGCAACCAATCTAAAAGTAAAACTATGGGAGCCAGTCATATGATTATTGAAAGACGCAGTGAGCTAACCGGTGCATACCGAGAGATGGAAATTGATGTCTGTCCACAGCAAATAAAGGAATGGGAAGAGGGCAAGCTAATACAGGATGCCATGCCCAACCTTACCCCAACTGAGCGCGAGTTCATTATGACCGGCACGACAGACGATGAATGGGAGACCATGCTAGATGCTGTTAACTAACCGCGACCTCAAGCAACTCACCCCCAAACTATTCAAGCAGCCAAAGGCAGGGTATGACCTGAGCCATGTCGCAGAGGAGGAGGAACGCACGATGTACTGCAAGTGCAACCTCCCCGATGCCGACTGGATTAAACCGTGCCCCAGCTGCGGCAGGAGGATAAGAGTATGACTATTGACAAGGCAACCCCCCAAGACTGGGATAACCTGAGACAGCGTTACCCAGCCATTGAGAGGACAGACAAAGATATGCAGCCTGTAACTGAAGACATGGTTAACTCACCCGGGCATTACACCCAGGGCAGCGTTGAATGCATAGAAGGTATCAAAGAATCCATGACAACCGAAGGTTATCGAGGGTACTGCAAAGGTGCTGCTATGAAATATCTTTGGAGATACGAGCGGAAAGGAAAGCCCGTAGAGGACCTCCAGAAATGTCGCTGGTACCTCGACCGCTTAATAGCAAGTCATCAAGAGCAATCAGAAACATAAGAGTAAGAGAAAGGAAAATCATAAAGTTCATTGAGTCAGTGTGGTCCTAAGTATTAGTAAGTGAGGCAGTATTTTATTCACTTGTAGGACCACCGACCAATGTCTATAAATCATGGACGACATGCATCTACCTGGTGCCAGGTTCTAATGTTTGAGTAAGAGTAAAGAGAAGAAGATAACCAATGGTAGGGGATGAGGACACCCGCAGCATCCATTGACGGCTACAACGAGGCAACCTTAGATTGCCTACGAGCATCCCCACCACCAATTCCAAAGCTAGACCCATCCAATTGATATGTCAATATAATCATATGACCATGTCCCATACAGATAAATACCTGTCCTATAGACGACATTTATTTTTGTCCACCCTATAGAGATAACGTGAGTGTCTGTACGTCGCGTGACAATGCAATAGCAGTCGCACCCAAGACCCAATTGATACACAAGTTTCCCCTCTGTAATCCCTAGCATCGACCCTGAGTGTCTCCCTCCAGTCACGGTTGATGCTAGGTGGTTACTTTAGTTACACACTGGTACAGAAGTTACTTTGGTTTACCAAGGTAATTACTGCACCAGTTATGTCTAGCCACAACATAGACAACCAAGGACCAGGACCAGGCAATCTATGTCGATCTAAGGTCCTTCGGTCGCCATGAATACCAAGAGAACCATAGTCACTGTTGATGCCTTAGATGGCATTCTGTGGATGCTGTGGTGGACTGTGGTTGGCTGTGGTTGGCTAAGGTGGACTAGGGTGGACTAAGGACGTGGTCCCGATTTGTACACAAAAATCTAGGGGTCAATCCAATAAATTTCTGAAGATAGCCAAATGTCGGTAATGTCGGACAGTGATTGGTCCAGGGTAGCAGTCGATAACATATCCTCTGCTGTAAGAAACCCAGGAACCACGGGGCCTGTAGCAATCCCTGGTAGAAATCTGGGACTCCGGCCCTGGAATCTGGCCCCCATGGGTCTAATGTCAATGTCGATTCAAAAAGACCGCTAAACCCCCGCCTTGTTGTTGTTGTTGTCTGACCTTTGTAACGAGAGTCCACCCACGAAACCAAGGACCCTAGTCCACCCATGAAAATCATTATTACCGAAGACTACCTAAAACATGGTTTCTTTCACGTCTTACCTGAGTTTGAACTCACGTTTACCCGTCCTGAGAATGAGCTATTGAGTATCCGCATTAGCTGGCTCAATGGGTCCCTCTGGATCGAGAAGTAACCCCCACACAGGAACACCCCCATGCCCATAGAACCCAATGTCCAGTACATAGATGACCTGGTACCTGCGAACCCACCCGCGACAGACCCATTGTCCCAGGTAGACGATCATCTCAAGTTGATCAAGCTGGCAGTCCAACAGTCGTTCCCAGGTATCACTGGGGCCATGACTGCAACCCATACGGTCCTCAATGGGCTCGATGGCAGGGTCACAGCATTGGAGGGCAGTGTCGCAATAGAAAACAATAGTGGCACCCCCGTCCTCGGCACAGATATTACCGCGACTGAAATCAGGAACTTAATAGGTGTCGGCAGTGTGCAGGCTGTGGCCTTTGGAAACCTATCAACCCCCCAGGTAGCAATAGGCCCTTGGAAAATCACAGAGTCTGGTAACTCCCTGTACTTCAAGTATGGAAACAGCAGCGTCAACAAAGTACGCATAGATTCCAATGGTGACATCCGAACAGTAGGCGATGTAATAGCAGCAGCGAGTATTTAATATATGGGACAAATTCTACCTCTACGTAAACTTTCTGACGTAGGAGTAGTCACTGACCAGAGTCCCAGCAGTCTACCCCCTACGGCATTCACCAGAGCCAAGAACGTCCGGTTTGACGAGGGTGCTGTTGTAAGGTCCCCAGTCTTTCGCAGAGTAAAAGACATCCCTAGCAACTTCAGCACCAGGCACATCTTTGGTATCGAAGCAGCCAGCGGCTACAACACTGTGCTGTTAGTGTCGGATACCTTCGTACTCAACGAGTATTCCAACGGTACCCTTAGTGACCGCAGCGGATCTATCTCGGCTATGTCTGCATCTGATGCTGCCTACACAGGAACATCCCTGGCTGACGTAATCTATGTCAACCGTGAGGACCGTGTGCCTGTCTTCCGCACTGCCGGGGGTACTAACTTTGCTGATCTAACCAACTGGAACTCAGGGTGGAGAGCAGGCTCCCTTCGGTCCTATGGCGACTTTATGATTGCCATGAACATGTCCGAGGGTGGCACTGATTACCCCAGCAGAGTAAGGTTTTCCAACCTGGTGTTGTCTGGTCAGGTTCCTGATTCCTGGGATGCATCAGACACCACAAAGTCGGCAGGCTTCATTGACCTGGTCGATCTCAAGACCCCCATCATCGATGGTTTCCCTTTAGGTAAAAACTTTATTATCTACAGTGCCGACCAGGTTTACCTGATGGAGTTTGTCGGTGGTACCTTCATTATGAATACCCGCAAGCTATTCTCGGATGCAGGGATCATTAACCAAAACTGTGTCGTCGAAGTAGAGAACCAGCACTTCGTCTTTAGCGAGAATGACATCTATGTCCACAACGGTGGCTCACGTCAATCTATCGTAGATGAACGTGTCAGGAACTACATATTCAATGGCATGGACACAGCGGCCTATCGTAAGTTTTTCGTACAGCACAACCCCGACCTCAACGAAATCTATTTTTGCTATAAGTCGGGTGATGACATGGCCGTGTTCACCGATGGTGAGCGATGCAACCGTGCCGCAGTATTCAACTACAGAAACAGTACCTGGTCCTTCGTGGATATGCCCAATGTGGCCTCCGGTACTATTGCCAATGTTCAGTCTAGTGCGACCTACGCAACAACTGCACTGACCTTTGATACTGCCGGTGGTAGCTACCAGAGCCAGTCTAGTGGTTTTGATTACCACACTTTGTTTGTCGGTGACTCTGTCGGTGCAATAACTGAAAGCGGCCTGTACGGTCTAGACAATGCAGACACCGGTACCCTGAGTTTCCCCATGGATACCAATGCAACCAGGCCAGCGTTCCTTGAGCGTGTCGGTATTGACCTGGACGAAATGTCTCAACTGTCTGGCTACAAGATAATCAACAAGCTATACCCTCAGATTGAGACCCCCAGCTCAGACAAAGTGTTTAACTTTTCTATGGGTGGTGCCAACCTTTTATCCGATGCCCCTACCTACGAAACCACAGTATCTTTTGACTCGTCGGTAGACTACAAGATCGACTCCAGGGCATCAGGCCGGTACCTGTCCTACAAGGTAGATATCCCTGTAGCTAAAGACTTTAGTTTCACTGGTTTTGATTTGGACGTGTCGATCACTGGGAGAAGATAAATGCCCATCAATAGAAACACCGACCTAATCCTTAACAGGTACACAAGGTCCAGCGTACCCGACGATACCGATGACCTCCCCAGGTACCTCACAGAGGAACTACAGCGGCTTGAGAGTATCGTCAGGGACATGGGCGATGCTGCTGTACAGGCTACGGACAACCCCCCGCCCATCCCAAAGAAGGGCATGGTCCGGTTCAGTATCCTCCCCTGGAATCCTCTGGGCAACAACGCCCAGCAGCTGGTCGTCTACAACGGCACGGCCTGGGTGGCGGTATGAATATAGACAAGTCACTAAAGGCAGCAGTAACCCACCTAGAGAATTCCCTGGAACAGGCTATTGAATCTGGAGAAGCTGAGTGCGCTATTGACCAAAGTAGTCTGCGTCACTTTTTCACTGAATCTATAGATGAATATGGCTGCGGAACTTATACCAGGGAACTCACCGTGCCAAAGGGCCTAGTGTTTGTCGGTAAATTACATCGGCATTCTCATGTGGCCTTTTTACTAGAAGGCGAAATGCTAGTTGTATCCGCGACTGGCAAAGAGAGAATAAAGGCCCCGCACACATGGGTGTCTCCCGTAGGAGCAAAGAGAGCATTCTACGCACTAGAGAAATCAATACTTTCAACAGTGCATATCACGAAACACTTAACAACAGATGAGATAGATAAAGTAGAGGACGAGCTAATTGCTCCGTCATATGAATCTATGGGTCTTGAAGAGCCCGATCTAAGTCTTATATTGGAGAAAACCTAATGTCTTTTATTAAAGTTGGTCTTGCTATAGGCGGGGCCGTTTTAGGAAGTTCCGCAAGTAGGAGCGCAGCTAAGTCTGCATCCGCAGCCCAAGACAGGGCAACAGAGGCCAGTGCAGAAGCATTCCGCTTTAGTAAACCCTACATTAAGCGATCATACGACGCTTCCCAAGGTTTCAACCAGGACGTTTTAAACACCGGCAACTATCAGGGTCAAACATTGGCTAACACCCCTTGGCAGTTAACCAGGGGTAACGCGATGATGGCCAACATGGGCAACCGTTTGATGCCTTCTGCCTTCGGGATGGCTGACACGGGGGCTGACTTTGCCAACAACGCGAGTGACCTATTTGCACAGTCACAGGCAGACCGAATGGGTAATGCCCAGCAGTATGCCCTGGACAATAGTCAGCCTCTAATCAATGCAGCAATGCGCGACGACTACAGAAATCTTACTGAGCAAACTTTGCCTGGCATAAACATGGGCGCGTCCGGTAGCGGCAACATGAACTCTTCGAGAGCGGGTATTGCGGATGCTGTTGCTAACCGAGGTTTCAATGATCGCCAGGCTGATGTCACTGCGAGCATCCAGAACCAGCTGATGAACCAAAGCCTGGGGCAGCAGAACACTCAGTTTAACCAGGCAATGAAAGCCAACGATGGCCTACAGGATGCATTTACCCAGGGCATCAATGCAGCAGGCACAGGTGGCGACTGGATGACTGGGGCTGGGCAAAACTTGATGAACCTTGATCAACAACAACTCAATGATCTTAGAGCCAGGTTTGAGCAAGACCGAGACTTTGCATTTAACCAGCAACAAAAGTTTCAGCAGGGCACATTGAACAATGCCGTCTATACAAATCCCACGGTGGCTCCAAACTTGTACAACTCGTCCCTGGCTGGTTTCGGGGGTGCGATGCAGGGGACAGGTACTGTCCTTGATCTGTATGAAACTTTTAAAGGCATAGGATAAGGAATAAATCATGTATATGAATCTAATGCCGTACATGGCGTACAAATATTTTACTGGGGGCGATGAAGAAAATCAGAACCCTCAGCAGATCGCCAGGTCGGCACAGAACGTCCCAAACATGAACACTGCGGGTCTTTTGACCCAGGCTGGCATGAATCAGTTTGCCCCTACGCAGGGTGTTCCTCCTTTGTTGGCACGTCCAGGTACAGGCCCAAGTGTACCTCCACTGCTGGCACGTCCTCCCCAGGCTCCCCAGGGTGTTCCCCCTCTCCTGGCTCGTCCCAGGACCGCACAGGACGTACCGTCGATGGGCACAGGTGGGCCTCTTACTAGATCAGCAATGGATGCAGCAGCAGGCATTACTCAGCGTCCTGCTCTCTCTGCCAACGGCCAGCAAAACTTTGTAATGCAGCAGCAGCCTGTTCTGTCTATAGGGGCTAATGCACCTCAAGGTCCTTACCAGCAGGGTCAGGGAGCAATCCTAAATAACCCAGGCAATGCTGCCCCAAGTGGACCTCCCGTAGAGACTCCACCAGCAGCTACAAGTGTAGAAACCGGTAACCGAAGAGATGGTACTCAGGTCGGCCAGGCTAACCCAGGCAAAGACTACTCTCGACTAGCGGAACGTCTCATTCGTATGGGTGGAGCTATGAATGCAAATGCTCACCTGGGCGGCAATGCAATGCTTGGAGCTATGGCTGACCAGCAGGGAATGATAATAAACGAGGAAGAAGCCCAGCGTAATGTTGAAGCTGATCGCCAACTGTCAGCGGCCTCGGCTTACCAGGATGCGATCATGGAGCAGCAGGACCTTCTGAATGGCATGAGTGACCAGGATAGAAAACTTGAGGATGCGTTCAACAAGTTTAATACCTTCGGTAACAATGTGACGGGTGTCTTTGACTCGACTGCAAAATCATTTTGGGACAATCTCCCGTTTGGTGATCACAAGCGAGAAGCGTTCCGAACTGAACTCAAGGCCATCATGGTCGACGAAACTCTTTTGCGAACTGCTAATACCAAGGGTGC
>ENA-OSIY01001501-OSIY01001501.1-marine-metagenome-genome-assembly--contig:-NODE-1501-length-12390-cov-5.477544_pt1 | contig 12390 bp, 11 predicted proteins | sample MGYA00237884_ERZ534233 | MGnify/ENA primary metagenome ERZ534233 (study PRJEB26412, sample SAMN06343840) | marine metagenome | isolation source: estuarine water | place: USA: Columbia River Estuary... | reverse complement strand
CAAAATAAATACTAGCAATTTTATAAAAAGAAAGTCCTTTTTGTGCGGTATTATTAACACTTGAAGCAGAAGATAATTTGTAATATATAATTGCTTTCGGAATGTTATTTTGATTTTCGTAAATATTGGCTAGGGAGTAATAAATTTGATCTTTGAACTCCATATTTTTCTCATCTTTAAGCATCTTATTTAAACTGCGTTCAATTTCTTTTTTTGAAGCATTGCTTTTTGATTCAAATAGGCGAGCAGAATTAATACGAGCATTAAAGGCCATGTCGTAATTAGGGTTATACTTCAACACCTTTTGGTAGGCAATGGCTGCTTTACCTGTCTCGTTAATTTTTTCGTAAAGCTGAGCTGTTAAATAAGTATACCGTGCTTGATTGCTTTTTTTTCTTTCTAGTGGAATTGTTTTTTTAATCTCTGGAATAAAACTTATTTCTTCAGTTATTTCTCTACACAATCCATCCCAGGGAGTTTCACTCTCTTCGTTTGTCCCACCAACCAACCCCCATAGATCAGAACGCTTCCCGTGGGCCCTGTGTAAAAATAAAAATCGTTGAGTATCCAGGGCATAAAACAACGCACCACTGCAAATTATCTTTTTCATAAAAATACTTATCCATCAAGTTCGATGCGCCAGGCGCCAACTGGATATTCTCCATTGACACTTTCTGACCATTCTGAACCATTCCACATATATTGCGTGCGTGTGTTTAGATTTGTTGTGAATACTGGGCTAGAAGTTGCGGCTGCTACAAATACTATATTCCAATTACTGCCATCCCACTCTACAATGTCATTTGCACTAGCAAAAAAGTCACTGTTGTCTGATTGTCTCCATGCAGATGGTCCCTGTTGATTTTCTGCAGATCCAATGTCACTTAAAATTAAGAATCTCATACCAGGTTGTTTTACATATGATGGATTGACTCTGCTGGGCTCTATAACGTAGTCTATATTTGTTTTTCCATCTATTATTGTGTTTGATGGAAAACTATCATAATCCCAATTAACTTGCAAAATACTGTTATCGGTTGGCTTAACTCTAACAGTACCAGTAACTGTAATATTTATATCTGCTCTTGTTAGGAAAATTCTACTAATATCAGCAGTATATTTTCCTGGGTAACTTGACAGGATATTTAACCAACTGATTTTCTTACTAGAATTATTTCTCATAAGTTTTATAGACTCTCCCTCAACATACACCCCAAGTTGTAGATAATTGACAGCGACTACCTGAGAACTTGTGGGAGTTTGTGTAGAAGTATTTTCGTCAATATTATTCATATGTACTAGATCCAGAGGATCCTGTGACTGCTCTGTTGGGTCAACATAACCAGTGCGTGTCCAAGACGTTGGATCCCAAATTTTAGTTTCTTCATTCCACCAAGCACCATATACTGGTGTAATACCACCACCGTCTGTGGCGTATATTCTCACACGTCTGCCGTCACGTGAAGTATAGGGTTCACCCATAATAACATTTCCCGTTATTGAGCTGTTATTTCTATCAACCCTGCCAGCTATTGAATTGTCGTATTGATTTAATTCAGGAGTTGACAGCCCTAAATCAATAGTGCCAGTGTCTTCGTTAAAAATATTCATAATGATATTTGTAATAACGCCCAACCTTTTTACTTTTGCTGGCGGAGAAATCCATATAGGTGTAGAAAATGTAAGAGTACTAACGTCTATTTGATTTTCAGTTCCAGCAGGTATGGTACGATTTGTAAATGCAATACTGTCTAAGTCAACAACAGTTAAACTAGCCCAATCAACATAATTATCTGTTGTTTGTATTTCTAAACTTGGATTAAAAAGCATTGCTATTTGTTCTATTATTTGAAGTTTTTGATCAGTACTTGTACTCCAAATATCAGCATTAACTGTTAATTTATATGGGGTTGGCATCAGTCGTTCAACTGTGTAGTTTTTTCCCTGTGAGTTTAGATACTCATTACCAGCTTCATCATATGCACGTTCACGAATATGCACTTTACTCACAAAACTACTGTCGCTAGTTCTTTCTCGATCAATATCTAATCCAGTTATATATAATGCTATCCTTGGCGCACTTGGTAATTTGTTTTCACTGTTATCGCGAAGTATATTTGCTACTTGCCGAGTTATGTCACCATACATTACTGGTATTCTACGCAAATCACCAGAACCGTCTTTGTAACTAAAATCACTTAGCATACGAATCATCTGTGTTATATAGCGTCTTATCTGCCCGTCGTAAAAATGAAGCACTGGTTGATTCCTTAATTATCTGCTCGGGGCCGCAGGGCCTTGCTCAAGCTTTGTCTTTCTTCAACAACTTCTCCAGAAATAGTATTGGTTGCCGCATTATTAATAAACGTACCTTTTTGTGTAAATCTATCAGCCTTTGGAGTCATTGTCATTCTTACATCATCTTTAACTCTGCTCCATTTTAAACCGTCATACATAAACATTCTATGTGGTAAAAAATCAGTACGTAAAAAATAATCACCAGTTTCTTTGTTAGATGGAAAATTTATTCCAGTACCAAATGGCGATCCATTTGGTGCATCAGCAATTCCCAGCAAATAACCAGTATATCCTTCTCGTAATGGGCGATCGAGACCCACGCTCGCTAAAAATGTAGAGTCAGTTACATTAATATTGCTGGTGTCCACGTTTACTAAGTTTACACTACCATCTGGGTTTGTTGCCAGTGTGTAATAATGGTGTACATCATAACCTGACAGCAATGCATCTATCTCTGATTGTGCAATGATTGCATCATTGATTTGTAATTCTTTTTCGTATGTACTAAGCACGTCTCGCAATGTAACATTACTATCCTCATCTGCTGGCAAATCCAGGATTTCTTTATATTCTTGAGTATCGGCTATTTGTTTTAACCTAAGTCTATACAGATGCGGATACCAAGTTTGACTAAATCCCTCAGAAGCTCTACTTACTTCATCTATTACATAGAATCGTTTTAATGCTACGCTGTAATCATTTAGTGCATATTCATCTTTTAGGTGTGGAAGTTCTATCACATCTCCTGCAATTAATTTTCTACCTATAGTTTTTACGCTGTTGTTTATATGCACAGTCAAGTAAAGTGTGTCGTTGCTTAAAAACAATCCAAACTGGCTCAAGTCGAAGTCTTGGTCCTGTATGGTGTAAACGCCTCTTAACAGATATACGTCTGGGTCATATTTTCTATCTCGATTTTCCATAAAAAGCAAGTCTTGTATATTTGTTTCTTTTAATACATCATATTGTGGTTGGTCTGCTGTTGCATTTTCTGCGGTGGGATTTAATGCGCCTTGGTATTTGTGGATAACTACATCAGTTCCGCCCACAGTAAATTGTTCCATAATAATACGGTCCAAAAAATGATAATCAGCTGTTTTGTGTGTTCTATAAAGACTTATGCGTGGCATACTGTATTTATAATAAATAGTATTGGAGAACAAACATGGCTGATTTACAAACCGAAAAACAAAAAATATTTGACTACGTATACGCAATGCTAGGTGGTGGTATGGTTGACGTAGAACTTGACCCCATTCACTATGAAGCTGCTCTTGAAAAATCGTTAAACAAGTACAGACAGCGTGCAGAGAACTCAGTTGAAGAAAGCTATATGATGTTACCACTAGAGGTTGACACAAACGAATATATACTTCCACAGGAAGTTGTTGAAGTAAGACAGCTTTTTAGACGCAGTGTAGGCAGTAGAAGCGGCGGTGGAGACGGCGGTACATTATTTGAACCTTTTAACTTGGCTTATACAAATACATATTTGCTGGCCGGGACAAAGACTGGCGGGTTGTTAACATATGAATTATTCAGTCAATATCAAGAATTAGTTGGTAGAATGTTTGGTAGTTTTATAGAATTTAAATGGAACAACTCAACTAAAAAACTTACAATATTGCAGAGACCGCGTGCTGAAGAAGAAGTAATGATGTATTGCTATAATCATAGACCAGACTTTCAGTTGTTTAGTGACTACTTGGCAAAACAGTGGCTGCGTGATTATACCCTTGCAACCTGCAAATATATGTTGGGGGAGGCTAGGGGTAAGTTTCCTACAATAGCAGGACCACAGGGTGGTGGTTCATTGAACGGTCCAGAGCTCAAAGCTGAGGCACAATCAGAAATGGAAAAACTCGAATCTGAATTAGTGCTTGCAGTTGCTGGTGGCAAGGGCTACGGATTCATAATAGGATAACATAAATGAGAATTCAAGAAATATTAACAGAATCTAGATATAACTCCACTATAGTAGTTGATGTTCAACCTGCCTATTCAGGCGCTATAAATTTTGCACCAGAGTTAATGAGTTTTTTAAATACACAAAAAAGAATTTTAATGCTGGTAAACGGGGTAAACGGTGGCAGCCTTGCTGGTATTGGATATGTTACATCTGATACTATTCCTGCAATTAAAAAATACTGGGAAAATAATGGATTTACTAACTGGGAAGCCGTTACCCTAGTTGAAAAGGGATTTGGCTATCTAAGAAATTGGATGGATATGGGCATTTCTGAAAACACTATTATAAGAACTATTAGAGAAATGTATAGCCAAAGAGTTAGTGGGAGCAACGAACTGTTTAAAAACAGCGACGATCCAGAACTAGAACTTGACAATTTTGTTGGATCAGATTTTGATGAGTATATGCTGGATGATCCAATATATGTAAAATGGATGTCTTTAAAAATATTAAAGCAGTTTTCTGGTTCATATATTGCGGGCGGGGGGAAGGATGAATGTTTGAAAGAAGTAGAAATACTTATGAGTGCATTTAATATCAAATCAACACGCATATCTAAGTTTTTATATTAACAAGATTCATAATAGGATAATAAAATGTTACTACGTGAAATTACTCGAATTAAACTTGGCCAACCGGCCAAGAATAATACCGCCGCTTTTATTGACGATTTTTTTACTAATACACAAGAACATCCGTTCAATAATAAAGCACGGATATATGCAGGTGCAGTATTGGAAATCTATCCCATGGGCAACGTTATTCATATTTCTGATATTATGTCCACAGCCCCAAATAGTGGGGCTGGATCCAAAGCTATAAGTTTTTTAATAAATCTTGCTGATAAACATCGTGTTAAATTAGACTTGACTGCCAAAGCATATGCAAGAGACAAAAAGTTTATAACTGATACTGCACAGTTAGCCAATTGGTACAAGAAAATGGGATTTGTAGTGGACGATGAATTTATAGATGACCCTGATGACCTAGAAGGTTACGAAGAAGTCAATATGGCATATTATCCTAAATAATATATTGACAATATTGTTATATTTTGTATAATATTTAAAAAGGATTAATATGTTAAAATTGCCAAAATTACTTATAATTGGTCATGGTAGACATGGCAAAGATACTGTGTGTGAATTGCTTGAAAATTTATACGGATTTAACTTTAAAAGCAGCAGTAAGTTTTGTAGTGAACGGTTTATATTCAATAATCTTAAAGACATGTATGGGTATTCTGATGAAGATACATGTTATGCAGATAGACATAACCATCGTCAGGAATGGTATGATGCAATATGCGCATACAACATTCCTGACCCAGCTCGTCTCGGACGAGAGATATTTGAGGAGCATGACATCTATTGCGGATTGCGCAATAAAAAAGAATTCCATGCTATGAAAAATACCGGGGTTTTTGATTACGCAATTTGGGTAGATCGGTCAGACTATTTGCCACCAGAAAGCAAAGAAAGCATGACTTTGGAAATTTGGATGTCTGACTTTGTCATTGATAATAACGGAACCCTCGATGACTTGCGTAATAATACTAATCAATTGATGAAACACATAATTAAATAAACTACTATTTTTTGGCTTTATAATAGCATGTTTCTTATGGATTCTACTAAATACTACGAGATATATCCATGAGGAGAGTTTGACGATGGCATTAGTATCACCAGGTGTACAGGTTAGCGTTATCAATGAGAGTTTTTATACTCCAGCGGAACCAGGCACAACACCACTAATTTTTGTAGCTACACAAGAAAATAAACAAAATCCAGCCAAAACTGGTATTGCACAAGGCACACTGGCCACTAATGCCGGTAAAGTTTACACAATTTCTAGCCAAAGAGAACTAGCAGAAACCTTTGGAGACCCACTATTTTATACTGATGCAAATAACAACCCAATAAATGGAAGTGAACAAAATGAATATGGCCTACAGGCTGCTTATTCATTCCTAGGTGTTAGCAATCGTGCATTTGTGGTGCGTGCTGATATAGACTTATCAGCAATATCACCAGCAGCTTCAGCCCCAACTGGAAATCCAGTTCCTGGCGCATACTGGTTTGACACTATTAACAGTTTTTATGGTATTTTTGAATGGAATGGCGCAAGCGCAGCAAGCGGCGGCCAAAAATTCACAAACGTCATTCCAGTTGTAATAACTGATACTGCTAAAGTGGTTGACTTTGCAGGTCAGGATTATACTCCAGTCGAGTCAAACGGAAAACCAGGAAGTTATGCACTTGTTGCAGTAACAAACGTTAATAGACTATGGTATAAAAATTCAAATAATGCTTGGGTAGAAGTGGGATCATCTGAATGGAAAGTAAGTAATCCAGTAGTTGTTGCATCAACTTCATTACCAACATTGCCAATTGGCGCAACATTAACATTTGTTACTGGAATATCAGGAAACGTTACGGTTGATGTAACCACAGCTGATGCAACACTTGTAAGTTTTGTTGATAACATTAACCTCTCACTCGATGGGAGTGGTATAAGCGCAACAATTTTAAATAACAGATTAGCATTATTTAATGATGGCACTAATGATGATTACTTTGTTATTCAAGGAGATGCGAATCTGTTAACCGCTCTTGGATTAGAAGCTACTGCTTATTATACACAAAAATTAAGCATTCAATCACACACCCAAGTTCCTGAATATAAAAATAGTGATGATTCACCAAGACCTACTGGCAGTATTTGGATTAAAACAACTAGTCCAAATCTAGGTGCAAATTGGTCTGTTAAAAAATGGAATTCAGGCACAGCAGTTTGGGACGGTGTTTCGGCACAAATACAAAATACTAATCATGACGCAATATACGCATTGGATAGAACTGGCGGTGGTTTAAATATACCAGAGGGTACTCTTTACATACAACCAAATATTGCAGAAAATGATGATATTTCAAAACTAGCAACATTTAAATTATTCCGCAGAAATGCGACTGGCGCCACAGTTATTCGTAGTGCTAGGGTAACTGGATTGGCTAGTGGATCTTATCAATTTTCAATTAGAGAAAGTATTACAGGGTCAAACGTATTAACATCACCAGTGGTAATAACGTTTGTGTCAACAAATACAACACTAGATGCAGAGCTTATAGCAGCAGCAATAAATGCTTCTAATTTAAATAACGTGGGTTCTGAAGTTGATTCACAGGGTCGTGTTGTTATAACACACGCAACTGGTGGTGAAATAAGACTAACTGATGTTACTAATTCACCATTGGGAACATTGTTCACAGCATATAATGAAACCAACAGTTCATCAACTACCAATTTGTATACAACCCCAGGTACAGATCCAAGTGCAGCCAATAAGAGTTTTGTTGCTACATTATGGAAAGTATTAAATTATACTGCAAGTGACGCTGCACCAACTGAAATGCCAGATGATGGTACTTTGTGGTACAGCAGTATAACTGATGAAGTTGACATTCTAATACACAACGGAACAACTTGGGTTGGGTATCAGAATTATAATATCGCTTATCAAGATACGAATTCAACAGGCCCCATTGTAAGTGCCACTGAACCTACTACCCAAAGTGATGGTAGCGCACTGTTAGAAGGCGATCTATGGGTTGACACTGCTGATTTGGAAAATTACCCACAGGTTTACAGATACAATACAACAACTAGTAAATGGATATTTGTTGATAAAACTGATCAAACAACAGAAAATGGTATACTATTTGCTGATGCTAGATATGGTACATCTGGCGGTACTCCAACCACAGCACCATACGGAACTATTGCTGAATTGCTAACATCAAATTATCTAGATCCGGATGCCCCAGACCCAGCACTGTACCCAAAAGGTATGCTATTGTGGAACTTGCGTCGTAGCGGATTTAACGTAAAACGTTTTAGCCGTAATTATGTTAATTTGGGATCAAGAAACCTTCGTTTCGGCAACCAATTCACAACAAATTATTACCCACATCGTTGGGTTACTGAGAGTGCAAACAATGTTGATGGATCAGGAAGTTTTGGGTATAATGCACAACGTAAAGTAGTTGTACAAAGCCTACAAGCATTGGTTAACAGTAATGACGATATTCGTGATGACGAATCAAAGTTGTTTAACTTAATTGCTTGTCCAAATTATCCAGAACTAATTGGTGAAATGATTTCATTAAATTACGATCGTGGATTAACTGCGTTCGTGGTTGGTGACAGCCCAATGAGATTGCAACCAAACACTACTAGCATAAATGACTGGGCTTCAAACATCAATCAAGTTGTTGAAGATAACGATCAAGGACTTGTAAGCCGTGATGAATATCTGGGAATTTATTATCCAGCTGGATATACTAGTGACAATGCTGGCAACAACATTGTTGTACCAGCAAGTCATATGGCATTGCGCACTATTGCACTTAATGACCAAGTTGGTTATCCATGGTTTGCTCCAGCGGGGGTACGTCGTGGTGGTGTAACAAACGCAACTGCGTCTGGATACATAAGTGGTGAGGGTGAATTTGTAAGTGTTGCACTTAATGAGGGACAGCGTAATACCTTGTATCTAAATAATGTTAACCCAATAACATTTATTAATGGTGCAGGATTAGTTGTTTATGGACAGAAGACCCGTGCAAGAGCCGCAAGCGCACTTGACCGCGTTAACGTTGCTCGGTTGGTAGTATACTTGCGCAGCCAATTAAAGAACTTGGCCAAACCATACATATTTGAACCAAATGATAAAATTACACGTGATGAGATAAAACAACAAGTTGAAAGCTTGATGATTGAGCTTATTGGATTGCGTGCTATATATGACTACTTGGTTGTGTGTGACGAGTCAAACAATACTCCAAGCAGAATCGATAGAAACGAATTGTACGTTGATATTGCAATTGAGCCAGTTAAGGCAATCGAATTTATATACATTCCGTTGCGTTTGAAAAATACTGGCGAAATAGCTGGTCTATAATTAAATTAGATAAAACCGCAGATAAAACTGCGGTTTTTCTTTGAGCTAATTTAAAAAACAAAAAAGAAGATAAATACTCTATATAAGGAGTTATAATATATTATGTCAATCTCATCTCTAAGCAAGCTTACAGTACCATTGGCAACCAATGACAGTGCTACTAGTCAAGGTTTGCTTATGCCAAAACTACAATACCGTTTCCGTGTGACATTGGAAAATTTTGGCGTTGGGACGCCAACTACTGAGTTAACCAAGCAGGTAATTGATGTTACCCGCCCGCAGGTGACTTTTGAAAATATGGAATTGCATGTTTACAACAGCAAAGTAAATTTGGCTGGTAAGCATACTTGGAACCCAATATCGCTCAACCTACGTGAAGATGTAAACAACAATGTACAAAAACTAGTTGGTACACAGTTGCAAAAGCAGTTCGACTTCATGGAACAAGCAAGTGCTGCATCAGGTCGTGATTATAAATTCTTAACAAGAATTGAAATCCTTGATGGTGGTAACGGGGCGTTCACACCAACAGTACTGGAAACTTGGGAGTGCTATGGTTGCTATGTCCAAGAAGCAAACTACAATACACTAAATTACGCAACTAGCGAAGCAGTAACAGTGGCATTAACGATTCAATTCGACAACGCAATACAAACACCAGATAATACAGGTGTTGGAACAAACGTTGGTAGAACTGTAAATAGCCTAGCTACTGGCGTAGGCGCTTAATTTAACTCCTTAGAGATTGCATAATAATGGGGTAAGTTTAACGCTTACCTCATTTTATTATCTGTGTAGTTAATATAATTAGATAAATATTTATATGTCTAGATTTAATGGTTTTTTTGATAATTTTTTAAATGGAGTAACTAATCCCAAAGGTAACTTGGGCGATTACCAACATGCAGCAAGGTTGTACGTCGACAGCAATATGCGACTTACGCCCAAAGTAAAATTCTTATATCACGTAGTGTTCAATATAAACCCAGCAATAAGAACATTGTTAAACACACAACAAGTATTCGATAAATCTGAAATAAATCTGTTAGTAAAGTCTGTCGACTTACCAGGGTATAATATAAAAACTGAAACGTTAAATCAATACAACAGGAAAAAAGTTGTACAAACAGGCGTGGAATATAATCCAATAACATTGGAATTCCATGATGACAACGCTGGCATTACAACATTTTTGTGGGAATCATATTTCAGATATTATTATACAGATAGCAATTATACAACTAGAAACTATGACGGTACCCCTGGTATCTCTTCACCAGCATATCAAAAAACCGGTAGTCAAAATACAATGTATGGTGGTGCTGATAGATTAGAATACAAATACGGTTTAGACCGGGGTGGTAAACCACAGCATTTTTTTACAAGTATTCAAGTATTCCAATTACACCCACAAAATGTAAGGCCATCATTTACCAGCTTTACACTAGTTAACCCAATTATTTCAAAATTTCAACACGATAAAATGAATCAAGAAGCTAGCGAATTTACTGTCAATAATATGACTATAGAATATGAAGCTGTATTTTATAATCGCGGAAATGTGAAAGAGGGATCGGTTCCAGCAAATTTCGCAACCATACACTATGATCATATACCAAGTCCACTTACGATTGAAGGTGGCGGCGTTAATAATTTGTTTGGAGGTGGCGGGGTTTTATCTGGTATAAATACTACATTAGACAACTTACATGGTGGTAATTTCCTAAGCGCATTAATTACGGGAGCAAATACATTTCAAAATGCAAAAAATTTGTCATTAGACAGTATTGCAAACGAAGCATTAAATGTGTTAAGTCCTACATCTCTTTCAAAATCCGGGGTACTAAGTGGTGTAGTATTCCCGCGTTCATTATCTTCTGCAGATCAAGTAACTGCAACCCAAGTAAATTTTAACGGAAATTAATATGTCAGATTACTCCAATTTATCCTCAGAAAAACAACCAGATAGTTCATCCGAAACTAAAGAATTTTTCGACAAATACTTTGTTGAAAGTGTGAGTTATCCTAGTAATCAAGTGGACGCAGTTGTTGGATTTTTTGAAAAACGCGGATTTGACAAATCAGCTGCGTTAAGCGTTTCTTCAGTATTGTTACAACAATCTAAAATTGATAATATAAATGTTTTTGAATTACTTGACACACTAAAGGGATTAGAAAACAGACAATTAAGCATCGTAGTTACACAGGTTCTTAATGTAAATAGATCAAAAATAAGTACACTTGGGTTTAGAAATACTGAAAAAGTAATACCAGAAGAAAATAGAAATGTATTACCTTAAATGCCCAGGTATTCAAAAGATAGATACACTATAAAAAATCCAGAAAAATATATAGGTACTGGACAACCCATATATCGTAGTAGCTGGGAACTTGCTGCTATGCGTACTTTTGATGAAAATCCTGCAATACTAAAATGGGCAAGTGAAAGTATAAAGATACCTTACCTAAATCCATTTAAACAACAGTACTCTGTGTATGTGCCAGACTTTTTAATAGTGTATATGGATGCACAGGGTAAGCAGCATACTGAACTTATAGAAATTAAACCAGCAAAACACACATTTAAAGAACAAACTGGCAAGCATATAAACGACAAAATTCAATTTGCACTAAATCAGTGCAAATGGGCTGCGGCCAGGGCCTGGGCCAACAACAAAGGCATAACTTTTAGAATTATAACTGAAGGCGACATGTTTCACACTGGAAGTCGCAAACGTAGATAAATAATATATGTATATTATTTTGGAAATATTATGACAAAGAAATTGGAAAAACTACTAAATCTTCCAGAGAACTTGGACATTGTAACTGACACTGAAGTTACCAAACCCAGTGCAAAGAAGACACCAGCAGCAAATGTAAGAGATATTTCTGAATTTGATAAAATAACAGCGGCATTACCACCAGTTGATGGACTTGGATATATGGCAGATCAGGAATTAAATGACATAGCTGAAAAAGCAATGCAAGCATATGAAGATCTTATGGATCTTGGTATGAATGTAGAAGGCAGGTTTAGTGGCAGAATTTTTGAGGTAGCTAATACTTTTTTGAGAACTGGGTTGGATGCAAAAATAGCCAAACTGGATAAAAAACTAAAAATGGTTGACTTGCAGCTCAAAAAAGAAAAGCTAGATAA
>ENA-OSIY01001500-OSIY01001500.1-marine-metagenome-genome-assembly--contig:-NODE-1500-length-12391-cov-12.532321_pt1 | contig 12391 bp, 27 predicted proteins | sample MGYA00237884_ERZ534233 | MGnify/ENA primary metagenome ERZ534233 (study PRJEB26412, sample SAMN06343840) | marine metagenome | isolation source: estuarine water | place: USA: Columbia River Estuary... | reverse complement strand
AGCGGGAGATAGTGCCTAGCTTTGCTGGCGTAATCATGAGAATACATAAACCAAGAAAGCCCGGTGATTCAATATGACTAATAGAGCAATAAACAAAGCAATCGCCGAATATCTTAGTTGGAAAGAGTTAGATTTTCATTTGGATGGCAAGCGTATCCTTGGAAAGCGTCCTAGTTTTCACAATGGAAAGATTGTATCTTATACCGTAGATCAATATGTTCCTGATTATTGCGGCGATTTGAATGAGATGCGCGAAGCGGAGAGGCTTCTTGATGATGATCAGTGGCTTGAATACATGCTTAATTTGCAGGATGTATTGCAGCGAAATCCAGACAGAGGAAAGTGGATTGTGTGTCAAGATAATATGCACTCCACCGCAGCCCAACGCGCAAAGGCGTTTGTAATAACGATTGGTAAGTATAAAGAATAACATGATTCAACAAACAAAAAAACATATCTTCTATGCGTGGTTACTTAAACATTTGATTTTGCCAAAATGTCTAAGAATGAAGCTTATTAAAAAAGTAAGTGACACTGCTCAGTATTGAATATGACTATTACATTAACATTAGGAACTTGGATTGTTCCACTTATTATTACTTTATTGTCTATTATTTGTTATTTTTTAGTTTCTCATTTTGAGGATGAGAGAGATTGGGGAGTGTTTAGTTTTATGGCAATTGTAGGTGGAGTTGTGGCTACTATAATTTCTTGGGTGGTTTGGTTGATTATTACAATAATGGCAAAATGAATACAAAGTATATAAGTCTATATCCACAATGGCATTGTAAAAATGGTGGTGGATTATTTGTTGGAATACGATTTCAATTTCCAGTGACTAACTATGATAGTGAAGCATTTGCTTCTAACCATACTTATAGTTGTTTACGCTTGACATTGGGACTATTAGTGTTTAGTATCAATGTAGAGGTAAAATACAATTATATTAAAATGTTACCACAATGATGACTACAGAAGAACAAAAAGCATATGAGTCTGGATACCTAGCCGGTTTTCATAATAAATATGACTGCCCATATCCAAAAGATTCAAATGAAGAAGAATGGTGGTGTATTGGATATAGTGATGGTGTGGATGATTATTCCAGAACTTTAGATTTATAAAATAATATGACTAAACAACAGCTAATAAATTCAATTAAAGAAATCAATGTGTTATGTGAGACTGCTTACTTGGATTGTAATGGACCGGAACACGAAGATTTTTATGTTCTATCTAAAAAATTAGATCAGATAACAGATATTACAAAATTGGCATTACAAGATAATCCGGAGGAATAATTGATATGACTAATGATGTTATGATTGAAATGGCAAAGGATTCTGACAAATTAGAGAGTGAGAATTTTATTGAAAAAGTAAACAATATTCCGTGGCCTAAGCCATTAGATCCTCCAACTACTACTGCTGAGGCAGAAGCCAGACAAAGAAAGTTTGAAGATAATATCAGGTATATTCAAGGTTGACATTCAGATATTCCCGTGGTAAAGTAGAAAAAATGAATAGAAGAGGATTAATATTTACAGAAAATGTGCCAACAAATAGTTAATATGACTAACGACGAAATTAACATTGCTGTTGCTGAATCATCAGGATGGTATCCACATCCCGATAATGATAAGCGTGAACAAAAGTTTTGGACTTATGGTGGTGGTGGATATGGACTACCTAGTGGATGTCTTAAAAGACGGGCAGCCTATCCTTCTATTCAGGATGATTTTAGGGGAGATGTGGCGAGTTTACCAGACTATTGTAACGATTTTAATGCTATGCACGAAGCAAAGTCTACATTGAAAGGTGACAAACGAATTGAGTTTATTGACTATCTTTGTGAAGTTATAAAACGAGATAACAATCTTAGTGACGAACCATATTCAACAATGACAACGGCGTTTTATTCAACTGCAAGACAACAAGCAGAAGCATTTCTTAAAACTATTGGTAAATTAAAATAATTATTTTTGTTTTTGTTTTTTTTTATATTTATACATATATGACTAAAAGTGAATTAAAAGAACTTATTAAAGAAGTAATATCTGAAACTAATGTAGATAAGTCTGCTTTACATAAAGAGTTGCTTAAAATTAAAGAAAGAATCAAATATATTCGTTCATACACAAACTACGGAGATACATTAAGTGGTAGTCATCTGAGAGATATAAAAGAAATTAACGCATTACAAGACAGAGCCAAAGAAATTCTTAAACAATTAAAGTCAGTGAATGAAGATTGGAAAGATAAGGCTAAAGCGATTGGTTTAGCTGGTGCTTTGGTTGGACTTCCTGTTGGAATAAGCAAATATGCTCCTACATTGAGACACAACGGAGTAGAATATAACCGTGCGATGTATAATGGAGATAAAAGTAAATTAAAGAAAATGACCATTGATGGCAAAGAAGTATATGTGTTTCATATGGGAACCGGTAAAAATAATAGAGATTTTGGATGGGGTTATATGCCTGTTGAAAAATGAAGGTATCAATGAAGGTATCAATGAAGCTGGTAGTTATGAAGATGGTATAAGGTATATTCAAGGTTGACATTCAGACATTTCCGTGGTAAATTAAAATAAATAAACTTTGAAAGACTTGTAAGTTTCAAGCGTATATCTAGTATAGACACTTGTTTTTAAACTTGTCTAAATAAAAATTAAATGTTATAAAAATATGAATAAAGAAATTAATTATAAGTTGATAGCTAATAGACTATGGGATATATTGGATGATATTGATACATCATTTGACCACTACAAACCAAATATGAATGACAGATTTGTTAATTATGTTAATTCTAAAGTAAGAGAAAGAGGTGACTATGCTAATAGTATTGATGGACAAACTCTAGTGTTCAATTCTGATATTCCCGTACTAGAAAATGACGACCCAATGGTTAAATGGTTTAAAGACAAATCAAGGATTGAATCACAAAATCAAACAACGGATTACGCCAAAATGTATGGTGATAAGTCTAATAAATTCATTACAGAAGAACATAAAGATAATGTGTTGTTAGACAATCTATATGACGCACTTTATCGTTTAACCAACGCAACTCACGCTGCAAAATCATTTATTAAAACAACTAATGATGGAATACAAGCTGCTACTCACGCAATCAATGCAGACGCTGTAGAACTAGAAACATCAATTGGCCTCAATGGACCTGCGCCAGGACAAATTCCAACCGGAAACATTGATAAAACCAGATTATTATAAAAATTATGAAATATGATGTTATAGAAAGATATGCTTGGTATTTTCCAGATGAAGGTATTGAAGTAAGCGTTTATCGTGAACCAACTTATTTTCGTAGGTTTGTTATGTGGTTATTTTTAAATGCTGAACTTCGTGTTTGTTACAAAACCATTGACACTTCACTGGTAAAAACCAGTTGACATTCAGATATTCCCGTGGTAAATTAAACTAAAGTGAAAAATAGTTGCAAACATCAGAGACTAGTAGAAGTAAAAATTCCAGTATATAATCATTATACCGGCGATGAATCTATTGATATAGATTGGAAATGGGAAGATACTTTTAAAGATATAGATTTGCATAGGTATAAATGCACACAATGTGGTGAAATTGGTTATTACTCAGGTGCTGCTGAAAATTACTATACCAAAGGAATCAAAAATCCGATGTTAGGACCAAGTTATGACTGATAACCGCACATATTATTATGACATCTATGGTAAAATGGAGCCAGACTATGAAAGTATGGTTGCTTACCTATTGGATGAAGGAGTATTGTTTACAACGTCAGCAATTGATAGATGTACTCAAAAAGAGTGCTTGGGATTGTATATTTTAATCAATGATCACTTTGTTCCCGCTGCTGATTCTGAGTCTGTTACTTATGATGAATTGCCAAAACTATTTGAGATGCATAAAGAAAAGAAATATGATGGTGTTTCTCAATTTGTGGCAGATAAACGAGGCATTCCAAACATTTACTGGAAAGATAAAGGTAGCGCATTTCAGAAAAAACTTGACTTGTTATAAAGTGTGGTAATCTTATAAAGTTATGAGTGAACAAACCTATATGAACCTAAAAGATGCAGTAAAGCGTCCTACGCTGACCAATGAAAATATCAACCGTGAAAACAAACACTTTAAGCGTGTTGTTGACAAATATCAAAAGTGGTGTACTGATGAGGGAGGTTATAAAGACTCCCGTGTAACCTACGAAAATGATATTATTGATTGTTTGTTTGAAACTGACACTGATGGTTATGCACTTGCTACTTTTTTGAAGGAAAGGGCTTATATTGAACCAGATAGTGAATTGGTAGATATTCTGGATTGTGTTAGTAATGTTAAGTATAGTTTGACCAAACAAATTATTGGACAATGGACCAAGGAGAATTTTCTGGAAATTCCAAGTGATGTAATTGGCAAAAAGGTAAATGCCAAACAAGGTTATAAGAAGTATGAAAATCACTATATTACCGGCATTAAACCAGAAACTTATCAAGTAACTGTCAGTGATAATATTAATAAAAAGGGTGGGTATATTGTTGAATTTGAAAATGTAACTTTTCTATGATTGACTTGTTATAAAGTGTGTGGTAAAGTAAAAATATGAATAACAATATTAAAACCTGCACAAATTGTGGCGCACATGAAATAAAAGGTGGATATCATTCTCTTTTTGGGTGTGGATCTTATTATAGTGATGATAAAGGAGGAAGCCCTACAATTACAGAGAAGCGAGAAGGTTATAGACTTCACGAAACGCTACAGTGCGCTCATAACAGAATCGCAGTCTTAAATAATAGACTGTTTAAAGTCGAGGAATACGTTAAAAAGCAAACAGAAATCCCGAAAAAGAATCTAAAGTCTCTGGAACAACATAATAAAGAAGCATATATTAATTTTGCCACAGTTAATAATCTCAATTCTGGCTTTGCTTGTCCAAAGTGTGGAGAAGAAATGTTTTATTCTACTCTTAATTCTACTTTGTTGACGCATCCTCCTAAACGAAGCGTGAATTGCAATAAGTGCAGTCATACAGATTATGTATATTAAATATGAACATCCACGCTCCTGAAGAATTAAAAATCAAATACCCTCAATACGAATTTCGCGGCAAACAGCGCGAAATTAATAATAGAATAGTAATTGAAGCCTATAATCCTACTACTGAGCAGACTTTTTATTATTCTTTTGAAGAGGATTTTTTTTGGATAGCCGGTCAGATTCCAGATTATAAATTACAAAAAGTGTGAAAAATAAGCTCGCAACCTTGCAAGATCGCCTTGACAATCCATTAAAAGACGACTATACTGCTCTACGACAGTTGGAAAAGACTCTTCCATTATCAGAGTTGGCAAAGAAAAAACTTAATATGTTCTTCACTAAAAAAAGCCCAAAAATTGCAGCCATGCCTGTCCCTGCTTATGCAGTAACAAAAAATAAACAAATTAGTTTAGATATTTCTTATCTTCAAAACGGTAAAGTCTATACTAGCTATTATCGTTACGAAGTTAAAACTAATGATGCCGAAGAGATGAATGAGAATTCAAAAAAGATCAAAGAAGATTTGCAATTGATAGTAGATGATATTTACAAACAATTGAATGATAAAAGCAGCGAATATATTTATATCAAAGAGCAGACATTTATCTTAAATAAAAAAGATTTCTTGAATTGCCAAGTAATAACCAAAGATCTCGCTTGACGACCCGCAGATTTCTGCCATAATGCACACATGAGAGCATACCTTGAGTTCAGCTTGATGGATCAGGAAGTTGACCATCTCACCAAAATTGGTTTCGGCGCAAAGATCCTTGACGCTTATGAAATGGAGAATGGCTTTGTTGCTGTTGTTGTTGATTGGAATAGTAAAACTGACAGCCATAAACTCAAATACGCTTGGCAAGGCTGTATTACTTACAGTAGCGATAAAATCGTAGGCGTAGATTTAGAGTTTCAAAATTATCCATATAAAGATGATGATTGCGAAATGTATCCTATCATTTGGGTTAAATTAGATTACAATGATTCTAATAAGAAAATGGATTATGTTTGCTTTCAGAATCTAAAATATCAAGCAGTAGTTTATTTTGCGCCTTACGACTGGAACGCTGGTAGAAACTCTAAGAAAATTAAATTTTAAAATTATGCCCACAGGATATACAACAGACATATATAATGGTAAAAAAGTAGCATTCAAAGACTTTGCACTCAATTGCGCTAGAGCTTTTGGTGCTTGCGTAATGCAACGCGATAACCCTGCCGGTGAAAAGCCAAAGATTCAACCAGAAAATTCTTACCATGAAAAAGCATTAAAAAAGCTTGGAACATTTAAGAAGCCTTCTAAAAAACAATTTGAAACTTTCATCAAGAGATCAATAGCTGATAACAAAGAAATCATTAATAAAAAGAAAGCCTTAGAAAAAGCTTATGCTCAAATGATTGAGCAAGTAGCAAAATGGACCCCTCCTACTACAGAGCATCAAGGATTGAAGGATTTTATGCTCAAACAACTCGTTGAGTCTAAGCAGTGGGATTGCGGAGTTGATTTTTATGAGAGCGAATTGCTTTCCCTTTCCTCTATGACTTATGAAGATTACATAGAAGAGAAAAAGCAAAGATATATTAATAATTGCAAATATCATGAAGAGCATCTAATTAAAGATATCGATTTAATAAAGCAACGTAACAAGTGGATAGAAGATTTACAAAATAGCCTATGAATAAAACAGAAACGAAAGTCAAGTCAAAACGCATTTATTATTACCATATTGATGATCTTGGTATTTTATATAAGTACATAACTCAAAAAGATAAAAAATTTTGCGGCAGCGATTTTGAGAATGTACATATAAGAGATAATCAAGGATATGGCGCGTCAATGTATGGGCCTCAATCTGTGAGTACATATCCGAGGACATTTGAGGCTTTAAAAAAACATTTAATAGAAGACCATGAAGAATGGATTTATTTTTGGAAAGATGAATTTGTTGGTAATAAGATTGAATTTGGGGCAAGCGACAAAGAAAAACTTGAGCATAAAAGTTTGATAAAAGGAGAACGAGAGTATGTAAGAAAACTCAAAAAGGCTAAAAATTACCCAGAAATAGATAAAGTTTATATTGAACATACTTTCACTAAAGAATTCATAGAAGACGTAAAGGGAGACTACGGCGAACACTGTTTTGATTTTAGAAACGAAGATAAAGCCAAAGAGTCCAAGGTTGAAATAAATGATTAGAATAATAAAATAATCTATGAAAACAATATTAAGAGTAATACTCATAGAAGTATTAGTTAATGCGATTGCTATGGCAGGTATTTACTATTTATGGAATTGGTTGATGCCAGATTTAATAATGGCTAGAGAAATTACTTTCTTCCAAGCTTGGGGGATGCGAACTTTAGTGCAGTTTTGTGTATGGTTTAGAAGCCCTGATAAGAAATGATTCTTTTATGAACATCTCAGAGTTTGAAAGAGGCAAGCCAGTGCTAACAATGCACAAAATAAATGATCTCATCAAAAGAATTGAAGAAGAAAAATATAAGACAGAAAATCTTTACAAGGATAGAGTAGAGTCTTTAAATACTATTCATAATCTTCTCATAAGCGTCAAAGACAGCTTTAAAAAAGGAGAATAAATTTACATTCTGCCCGTTGGAGGTTATAATTTTTTATGACTTACCAACAGGCAATGTATGTTAAGCAACTCATTAAAGATAGAAACCCACTACACAAGGTGGCGGAGCTATTCGTTAATAGATTTGGAACTACTGACGAGATTTCTGTTAAAGGGAGCCGTCATAAGTTCTCTAATCTTGATGGTAATGATTTAAAAATGTCCGCTGAATCCGCTCTCAAAGAAAGACTATAATGGAAAAAGACTTATACCTTAAAGATAAATACGTTATTGAATCGGATGATTTGAAGTTTGATGGTAAGAATATAATTATTCCATCTTACTATGCAAGCGTCGTTTATGATTATCTTGATAACGTGAACATAAAAGAAATGAATCTTAATGATGCAGATATGCATGATTATTTAGCATTTTATAGTTTCTTTGAAGCTATAATTGATTATAAAGCTGATAAAGGAGGAAATTAATATGGGGATGTACGATAGCATAGATTGCCATTATCCACTACCAATGCCAGAAGACCCTAAAGGGTACACTGGTTCATACGGCTTTCAAACTAAAGACTTTGATTGCGGTTTAGACCTTTACGTCATTGACAAAGATGGGCGTTTATTCATTGAGCAGCGGGAGACAGAATTAGTAGAAGGAGATCCGAATAGCAAAAACTTTTTGGATAGATTGACGCATCAAAGGACTGTCAAGACTTGGCTTGAGGCTTTAAATGAGACTTGCACGATTGAATTTTATGATTATATTACCAGTAATAGTACTGATTATGATTATTGGATTCAGTATAAAGCAACCTTCATTCGCGGCCAGCTAAGTGATGTGAAATTAACTAATTTTGAAGCTACTTGCAATTCTAAAAGAAAGAAGAGCGATGAAGAATTCAAGATTAAATTAGGACAAAGACGCGATTTCGTAGGAACTTGGCGTTATAAATACATCTATCATCCCTATAATACTGTACTGAGAGTAGTAGTGAGGAGGACCACTAAATGGCTAGGAACAGTAAGCACCTTAATCTACAAGCTAGAAACAAAGATAAGAATTTAAATAGTAATTATAATTGCAAAGACTGCAATGAAATAGTTCACTATAAGTATAATACCTGCCCAAGGTGTGGTTATTTTCATCAAAATAATGAAGCTAGAAATTCAGATCCTATAATTAAATAAATATGACAATAGAGTGCTGCGGTTGCAATAAGAAAGAAACGTTCAAAGACTCCAAAGAAGCGTGGATGGGAGGTTGGGACTTTATTAATGATAAATTTAATAAGTCTCAGGTAGTTTGTGATACCTGTATCCCTTCTGAAGCTCTTCAAGTGGTATATAATAAAGGGCGCGGGGGAGATCTATTTAATATAGCTTTGAAGCATTAAGCGTATTTATTAAGATAAGTAAGAGATAGTCTAGTATAGGTAGAAATAAGTTAAATAAAGTAGAGAATAGTAGAGAATAAGAGAAGAGATAATGGTAAGAATATTCACTGTATTTTGTCCATGAAAACAGTAGCAAAATCAATCACTTTTTCTCTCTGAAAGCAAGGCAGAAACTCTGGTTTTACTGGGGTTTTTGCCTTTTTATTGAATTATAAGAACATTACATACAGATAAGAATAAAGATAGATATAAAGTATATAGTAGAGTATAAAGGAATAGAGTAGTATAGAGTAATCTTATGTAAATTTGTATAGGAATGATGGGTTTGCCGAAAATATAATTAGTAATTCATCCTTTTTACCCCCAAAAGCCCACCAAAACGCTCTCAAATGGCAATTTTGTCTGATTTTTCGCTCAATAATGATTAAATTTTGCCCTATCCCTCGCGAAATAACAATAAATTTCTATTTACCCCTAGGCAAAAGTACACTTTTATATAAACCCCTAGGGAAAAGTAAACAAAACCATACTCAGATCAAGAAATATGCAAAAACCCCAGCAAAAGCACACATTTCAAAATAATGATTAAAATTTGGGATCGTTTTTTTGTATTTACCCCTAGAGAAAAGTAAACAAATTCTATTCTAGCCCTACAGGAAAGTTAATAAATCGATCCAAAGATTACCAGATAAATACTAAATAAACATTATTATTATGACCATCACTTTCGTAATTGCCCGCTGTCCCCACCCCATCTCGCCTTCAAATCCAACTATTAAATATTAATGGATTTTGCCCGATTTGAGTCTAAATAACTTAATCATAGATAATTTTGCCGGATCTCACACTAAATAACTAAATCAATGAAGCCAAATATTACCAATGACAGAGTAAATAATACACTTGAGTTTGTTTATGAGAATAAAAACATTACCAAGTGGCGAATAATTAATGCAATCAAAGAAGACACTGAGTATATCTATGGGTTTGATTTGGAGGATGATAATGATTACAAAGCCTTCAAGAAAAACAAAATACTTGGCGGAAAGATTTTCTCTTTTCGTGGTTGACTGGGTATGATGTATGGTGTAGGGTGCTTGTGTTCTAGGGTGGCGCAATGGTAGCGCAGCGCACTGTTAATGCGTTGGTTGGGGGTTCGAATCCCTCCCCTAGAGCCAAAAAAAGTTTCGCAAAATAGTTGACGGCAGTGTAGGATGGTGTAAGTTGTCGGTGTTCTTTAGATGCGTTCGTAGCTCAACGGTAGAGCATCGGCCTTTTAAGCCGGTGGTTGTGGATTCGAATTCCACCGGACGCACCAATTTTGTTCTTTATCATTTTAATTAGTTGCAAACTGTTTTTGCAATTATATTAATAGGTATTGTAGCGGGATCACTAGTGATGCATTGATTCTGGTAAAATTTCCATGCCTGTATCGTAACTACATAAAACGATATTACGGGCCATTAGCTCAATTGGTTAGAGCAGGGAACTCATAATTCCTTGGTTGTCGGTTCAAGTCCGGCATGGCCCACCAATTTTAGTTTTGTTCTTTTAAATATTAAGACGCACAAGAAAGATTTCATAACCTCTTCCTTTTAGTGTAATTCTATATGTGAGAAAATATAGAGATTATACTGATGAAGATGTCGTAAATGTTTCAAAAACTGTTAATAGTATAGCAGGTCTTTTAAAAGCTTTAGAATTAAAACCAGCAGGAGGCAATTATGCCAACGTAAAAAGATTAATACAAAGATTAAAAATCAACACTTCGCATTGGACAGGCCAAGGTTGGAATAATGGCAAGCAGTTAAAAGACTGGAAAGATTACACAAGAGTAGCAAAATTAAAACCTCATTTGATTAAATTAAGATCGCATACCTGCGAAATTTGTAAAAATTCAATGTGGTTAAATAATTTAATTCCTTTAGAAGTTCACCATATAGATGGCGATAGGACTAATAACGAATTAACTAATTTGCAACTTTTATGCTGTAATTGTCATGCGACTACAGATTTTTGGAGAAACAAGAAGAAGGTAGTTGACAAGATGGTAGACGCAGTATAGGTTGTGCGTGTTCTTTAAATTTCGGCGCGATGATGTAATTGCTAGCCATAGCGGACTTAAAATCCGCTGGTCGAAAGACCGTGAGGGTTGGAGTCCCTCTCGCGCCACCACTTTTGCAGCAATGAGGGCAGTCGTCACTAAGACGTAGTTTAGGGTACTGGAAATAATCCGGTACATTAGACAACTGAGCGACCTGATCTGCGGAAAACATACAGTGCGCCCAAGTGATAATGTTTCTAGTCACTTTACACTGAGAAAAAAATGGGTATTAATTTTGACCATTGGTGTAGAGAATTATGCACACTACAAGACAGTAGGAGAGACTGAAATTGAACGAGAAGACATTTGGAAAAAAAGTACATATACGTTCGAAAGTAAATGTATTGATTTTCCATAATATATGGAACAATAGTGAAATCCTCGTATATTCGCAAGTCATGGTCATCCAGTTCTTTAAATAATTTATCTCATTAGAAGAAAATACTTCTAGTAAGATTTAATGTCCTCGTAGCTCAGTTGGATAGAGCATCTGCCTTCTAAGCAGATGGTCACAGGTTCGAATCCTGTCGAGGACACCATTTCTAAATGATTAGATATCCAATTCATAACATGATTCTCATAACAAAAACAGATGATTCTTTTTCTCTCTCTTATATGAAATATGAGGGGCTTGACACGCAGCAATTCATCAAGTATGGTCTTGAGGTCTGGGAAGTAGCCCAGTTCCTCGGCGGCAACTAAATAATAAATATATGTCTCAAATTAAGTTAACGAAGAAGGCGCAGGACATTTTAAATCAAATCATGTCTGCGGATGCAGTAGGGATAGAACACGGAATAAATATTCAACGAGTCTCTGTTGATGATATCTTAATATCTAGCAAAGGGATTCAATTTTCACTTGATGATGATGATTTTTCTGAAATCTCAAATGAGACTCTCAACAAAGCTTACATCAAAGATAATGTCATAATCATTGACGACAAAGATATCCAAGATAATGAGTATGGTGATATAACTATTACCTTGTATAGATTTTCTAAGTTCGCCGCGCTTTAATTTCAAATATAAAAAGTATATGACAATCACTACACTAACAACTCACGGACAAAAGATCTCCAATCAGATCGTTTCTGCGGATGTAATTGAAATCAATCAAGGGCCATTTAGTTTCGCTGCACTCACTGAGAGTATCCTCACGGAGGAAGATAAGATTGTAATTAAGTATGAGGTGGACGGCGAAATGTGCAATCACGAAATCACAAACGATATGCTAAATAATGCACACGTTGAAGATGGACATAT
>ENA-OSIY01001499-OSIY01001499.1-marine-metagenome-genome-assembly--contig:-NODE-1499-length-12401-cov-4.304447_pt1 | contig 12401 bp, 7 predicted proteins | sample MGYA00237884_ERZ534233 | MGnify/ENA primary metagenome ERZ534233 (study PRJEB26412, sample SAMN06343840) | marine metagenome | isolation source: estuarine water | place: USA: Columbia River Estuary... | reverse complement strand
CAATAGCCAAGGTGTGAGTGAGTTATTGTTTGGACTGTGTAAAAAACTGGGTCTAACGTTAGTGGTTGTGACACACAGCCCAAAGGTAGCCGCCTTCGCAGATACCCGATTATTGTTACAACAAGGACGACTTCATGGCATGCCAATTCAGATCCAAAATCAGTCGCCACACCCTGTATCGCCCCTATAATGACACCTGTACTAAAACTGATTTGGGCAAGCTACCAATACCATACTTTACGATTAGCACTGGTGTTGATTGCTTTAGTCACCGCTTGTGCTGGCCTCAGTGCCGTTTTGGTGATCAATAGCGCTGCAAAAGACAGTTATGCTTCTGCTAGTCAGCCATTTTTACAACAAGTCGAACAGCGTATTCTTGCTAGAAGTGGACACGCCTTGAGCAAAGAGGATTTTGCTTCTCTGCGTCGTTTGGGCTTCTCGCAACTTATCCCTGTGTTAAGGAGTTCACAGAATATTGTGCATCCTACAACAGGTCAAACCCTACGAATATCGTTACTAGGCATAGATACATTTTCAATTATCAGTTATTCCGCCCGTGATGCATCTGAGCTTGATAAAAATAGTTCAGAGACGGTATCAGATGCACTGGGGCCATTATGGCGACCTCCTTTTGCGAGTGTGATCCACCCCAATTTTGCGACCGAGTTAAACCTTATTAACGGCAACATGTTAACGCTTGAAAACGGCACGTTATTACCCACACTAGCGGTGAGTGCTATCGAAGGTTTAGGACGCGAAATCGTCATGGACATCGGACCATTACAGCAAGTATTAGGTACACAACATATCAGTGAATTGTTGGTTGTAGGTAACAAAATTGATGTAAGCAATAATGCGTTAAGAGACGCATTGCCAGACCACCTTCGTCTTGAAAACATCAATACTGGCGAGCAAGCGCAGCAGCTCACCGGCAGTTTTCACCTGAACCTGTTAGCTATGGCATGTTTGATGTTTGTAGTGTGTATGTTTGTGGTTATGAACGCCTTACATTTATTGATAATGAAACGCTGGCAAAATTTACGGATCGCTCGGCAGTTAGGCGTATCACGACAACAAATATATTGGGTACAAGGTGCTGAATTAATTTTCCTTAGCCTATTATGCGCACCACTTGGGGCTTTCGGTGGGATATTCTTAGCTCAATTGGCCTCACCGCTAGTATCGCTCACATTACAAAATCTATTTGATGTGCGAGTAGGTTACTCACAGGTAGCCTATGTGACATTAATGACACAGTGTTTCGCTGCCTGTATGTTGGGATCATTTGCGGCCGCTATTTTACCTATGTGGCAATTGAATACTCAGTTAGCTTTACGCAACTTAAGCGTCACTGTGTACACAAGTCATAGATCTTGGTTGCATGCCAGCATAGTGTTGGGCTGTTTTGCCCTGGGGTTAGGTCTTTACTCTATTAATATGTTGATGAGTTTTAGCGCCATCGCCATGAGTATTTTTGCTGGTTGCAGTTTGCTTATTTATGCCGTGCCAAAGTGCCTAAATATACTGTTCCAATGTTTACCACAGCAATGGGTATTATTTCGCTGGTTAGCGGCAGATGGTGTGCGGTTATCCCAAAAGAGTAAAATTGCCTGCTGTGCTTTTTTTATTGCACTCACCAGTAATATTGGTATGAATTTAATGGTGGATAGCTTTCGCCAAGCCACACAGCAATGGCTAAGTCAGCGCTTGGTGGCCGACCAATATATTTCAACGCAATCCCCCAAGGTATTTACCCAGTGGCTTGACACTCAAGATATTGAGGTTGATGTAATAGAGCGTAAAAGCCTTGATGCTGTTTTACTTAACAACACGGTGAGTCAATCCCAAAGTCGGACAAACCTAGAGTTAAGATCATATCCCAGCAGTAACATTTACCAAGAAGCCATGGTATTTGCTGAGCAGCAAGCGGATGTTTGGCAAGTCTTCACAGCAGGGCAAGGGGTGCTAATTAACCAGCAATTGGCTTTACGTCATGGATTATCGCTCTTGGACGACCTGAACTTTTATGTTGAGTCAGGCCAGCCTAAAACTAAGCAGATAGTGGGTATCTATTATGATTACGGTAATCAAAGTGCTCAGGCCCTGCTGACTGTAGACTATTTTGCCAAATATAATGCCAACACCACACTATTTGCTTTGCACTTTGCATCTAAGCAACAACAAAGCCTGTTTGCTGAAAAACTGGCATCCACCACACTATCTGATCCGGTCAGATCGATAGCAACCGATGAGTTATTGGCATTATCGATGCAAACGTTTGAACGTACCTTTGTGATCACAGATGGATTAAACATCGTCACTTTATTAGTAGCAGCGCTGTCTTTGGCCACTTCAGTGCTGATGATTGACATGGACAATCGCCCTCAAAGGGCATTGTTAAGGAGTATGGGGGTAGGTAATTATCAAATAACTGGCTTATCACTTATACAATATACCTTGCTCAGTTTACTGGCTTTTTTGGTGGCCTTGCCCTTTGGCATCGGCTTAACTTGGTTATTGATCAACTTGATTAACGTACAGGCATTTAGTTGGAGTTATCCCATAATGATGACGCCCTCGACACTTTTATCTGCTGGGCTCATGAGTATTTTGTTGATTGTGATAGTGGTGGCGCTACCTTTACACAGATTAAGTCGTCGCAAATTAGTTGAGGATATAAAGTGTTTGAGTTTCTAGTCAACTATCTACTATTACTGACATTGGCAACAGGTGTTGTGGCTTGTTCTAAATATTCTGATGAGAGAGATGAGAGTGATGATAGAAACCCAGTTATAAGTGCTGATGCCGATAAAGTACAAAAAAAAGACCCGATGTTTTCTGGATTAAGCCGTTATTCGGTAGAACAACAAACACCACAAAATAGTAATGAAGCGAACGCCTCCAACAGAGCTTTTGCGAACGTCATCCCAGGGTACAACATTACTTTCCCATCTGATCATAACAGTCACCCCGAGTTTGCTGTGGAATGGTGGTATATCACCGCCAATCTAACTGACAAACAACACAAGCCCTATGCATTACAATGGACTTTGTTTCGCTTTGCCACTGACACGCAAAGCACGCCATGGGCTAATGCTCAGCAATATATGGGGCATGTGGGTTTAAGAGACGGTAAAGACGCGTGGTTTGAAGAACGTTTTGCTCGCGGTGGCGTGGGTAATGCGGGTATATCCTCTCGCCCATTCAATGCCTTTATTGATGATTGGCAGTGGCTTGCAAAGTCATCAATGATGTTCCCCTCTTCCCTTAAGTTCACGATTGATACACAGATTAGGGTTAATTTGGACTTTACAGCAGACAAACCTTTTGTAAAACATGGGGAGCAAGGTTTTAGTCGTAAGCTCAGAGATTCAGAACAAGCCTCATACTATTATAGCCAGCCCCATATTCAAGTCTCTGGGGAGATTGAACTGCCAACCGGAAAAGTAGAAGTATCAGGCAAGGCTTGGTTTGATCACGAATGGACCTCACAATACCTCAGTCCCCTTGCACAGGGCTGGGATTGGTTTTCACTTCACCTTGACAACGGCGCTAAGTTAATGCTGTTTAATATGCGTCACGAGAAAGCGCATGACTTCTGGTCAGGTACGTTAATAACAAAAAATGGAGAAGTGATACATCTATCTGAACAAGATATCCAAGCGAAAATAACCCAACGCATAAAAGTAGCACAACGTTTATTGCCCTTGCACTGGTCGATTCAATTGCCCAAGCATCAAATCGACATCCAGATTGCGCCCATGCAAACTGAGCAGTGGAATCCAGGAATATTTTCATACTACGAAGGGGGGACTGTGATTTCAGGCTCCCATTCAGGGGCAGGGTTTATTGAGTTGACCGGATATTAACTGGCACCTCTCGCTAAGTGCCAGCTAGATAAAAATGAGAAAAGGTTAAAACCCCCTAGAAAAAGCTTACTTTTTGTTTCTTAATAACTCAAACACAGTTTGTGCTATGCGAGTATTGTCCATATGACCTCGAAAACGCTCACTGCCCAATCCCTTGGCAAATATCGGTACATCCACCCCAGTATGTCCGGTGGTTGTCCAACCTGTATTTGAACGGTTATCTAATATCTTAGAAATAGCGTTATGCAACGGTCTAGGTTTATCAGACTCAATCACATTTAAGCTGGATACTTCTTCTGTTGTTAGCTCAAATCCCATTAGATCACTTGCCAGTGCTCCTCTATTTTTAATGGTCATTAACTGTGTGGCTATCTCAACCGGTGAAGCCTTTAGGTTTTTCAGCCACTTAGGGCTCCAACTATAATTGCCATTGGCACCGATACTTAAACCACCTGTACTGTGATCGGCAGTCACCACTAACAAGGTGTCAGGATGTTTGACAAGATACTGCTCTAGCCACTCAAGGGCTACCGCAAGATCATGCATTTCAGCCATCGAAGAACCAATATCATTACCGTGCCCTGCCCAATCGACTTGGCTTGCTTCGATAAGTAAGAAGTATCCTTGGTCATTTTCTAACTGCCGGATGGCCGCTTTTGTTAATGCAGGAAGTCGCATGTTATTGGCGCTATCTAGGGCCCAAGGCATACCTTTATCTGCAAATAAGCCCAGCAGCGGCATGCCCGCTTTCACGGTGTCCAACTGCGTTATATCATCGACATATTGATAACCAGCGGCTTTAAACTGTTCAACTAAATTGCGGTCATCTCGAATAAAATACTGCCATCCACCGCCTAACATCACATCAAGCACAAACTGACCATTGATTTTCACATCGAAATAACCGTCTGCTATTTGATCATAATTTTGACGGCTCTCATTATGAGCACCAAAGCTTGCAGGGGTAGCGTGATTAATTTGTGACGTCACCGCAATACCTGTTTTACGCCCTTGCGTCTTAGCCAGCTCTAATACTGTTTGAACAGGCTGTTGGTTAGCATCTACGCCAATTGCACCGTTATAGGTCTTAACACCCGTTGACAATGCTGTGGCACTGGCCGCTGAATCAGTGATATAACCTGTTTCCATATCAGGATGCGTACTGGCCATGCCAACTAACAATCGATCAAACACTGTTTCTTCAACTTCAGCAGTACTAGGATCATCTGCGTACATACGATATGCCGTAGTAAAAGATGGGCCCATACCGTCACCTACAACCATGATAATATTTTGGGGGGCGGTATTCGCAAATGCAGATTGACATAATACGGCTAGTAAAAGCGTGGCAATTGGTTTCATTTGGTCTCCAATGATGAACAGTAAATAAAAAAATATAACTGAACTATACGCTAGGTCATAAGAGGATATTCAGCTTTAATGCAGTATACATGACATAAATGAACAAAAAGTGAAGGGTAATATTTTATTTACATCAACGCTCAGAGTCTAAAATCTTGCGTGGGCTCTGCTGTACAACCTCGACGAATCAGTCGGGTTAGAACTCAGAAAAAAGTGGCGACAACCGACTTATCTGTCATGGCATGATTAAAACTAGCACATAATAATGTGTTCAGTGAGAGGAAAAGTCATTCAGAAACAGGGCGGGTCCCACTTTTGGGGGCAATCGGTAGCCGGTCATTGAGGGTATCCCTTTGTCGGCAAACATCATCAATAGTAAACACTCGAAAATTCAACAACCTAAAAGACATCTTGGCGTCCTAGCATCAACATTCACACAGGATATGGTAAGAATACATTATATAGATTATAGATATGCACCATACCTATATAGGATGATCAACAACAGCAACCCACAACACGTTATCGGTTGTTTTATTATTTACCATACTGTTATAGGAATATTCACATGTCACAATATCACAATGATGTTAAACAGATTGCAGCACTCAGATCAACCAAAGCGGGTGCTTGGAACGCAATCGACCCAGACTATGCTGCTCGCATGAAAGCACAAAATCGTTTTAAGACGGGATTGGATATTGCAAAATATACCGCAGCTATCATGCGTAAAGATATGCAAGAGTATGATGCTGATTCTAGCCAATATACGCAATCGTTAGGTTGTTGGCATGGTTTTATTGGACAACAAAAAATGTTGGCCGTAAAAAAACATCAAGGCACCACGGATAAAAGTTATTTGTATTTGTCCGGATGGATGGTTGCGGCACTGCGTTCAGAATTTGGTCCCCTTCCCGACCAATCCATGCACGAAAAAACCTCAGTCGCAGCATTAATAGAAGAACTCTACACTTTCTTACGCCAAGCCGATGCGCGTGAATTGGGTGACCTATTCAGACAACTGGATGACGCCAAACAAAGTGGTAACGAAACTGCTGCAATACAACAGTCTATTGATGATTATGAAACCCATGTCGTGCCCATCATTGCTGACATTGATGCAGGATTTGGGAATGAAGAAGCGACCTACTTACTGGCTAAAAAACTGATTGAAGCTGGCGCTTGCTGTATACAAATAGAAAACCAAGTATCTGACGCCAAACAATGTGGTCATCAGGATGGTAAAGTGACTGTGCCACATGAGGACTTCTTGGCCAAAATCAACGCGGTACGTTATGCGTTTTTAGAGCTTGGCGTTGATGACGGAGTCATCGTTGCGCGCACCGACTCTTTAGGGGCAGGACTGACCCAAAAAATACCGGTATCACAAAAGCCAGGTGACTTAGCGTCACAGTACAACGCCTTTCTTGATGCCAGCGAAGTGAAATCAATCGATGAATTAACAGATGGTGACTCTGTTCTTAAACAAAATGGCAAATTGGTAAAACCAGTACGTTTACCAAATGGCTTATACAAATTCCAGGAAAACACCGGCTTTGATCGTGTTGTACTGGACTGCATCACCTCATTACAAAATGGTGCAGATTTACTGTGGATTGAAACAGAAAAACCCCATGTTGGCCAAATTGGCGATATGGTTCGCGCCATTAGAAGCGAAATTCCTAACGCGAAGTTGGTATACAACAACTCCCCCTCTTTCAATTGGACCTTGAACTTCCGTCAGCAAATATTTGACACTTGGTCACAAGCCGGTAAAGACATTAGCCCATATAATAGAGACGAATTGATGTTAGTTAAATATGACGACACTGATTTGGCCCTTGAAGCGGATGAAAAAATCAGAACCTTCCAAGAAGATGCAGCGAGAGAAGCAGGTATTTTCCATCACTTGATTACTTTACCGACTTACCACACAGCGGCCTTGTCTACTGATAATCTAGCCAAAGGTTATTTTGGTGACCAAGGTATGCTGGCCTATGTTAAAGGTGTGCAGCGCAAAGAAATTAGACAAGGCCTAGCCTGTGTTAAACACCAAGCGATGGCTGGCTCTAATATGGGTGATGACCACAAAGAATACTTCTCGGGCGAACAAGCTCTTAAAGCCTCCGGTGAAGACAATACAATGAATCAGTTCGACGCAGAATAAGGCTCTATTCGAATAACGTTACAACTGAATGACGTTGTACATGAATGCCGTTATAAAAGACCTACGATAGCTTGCAGTTTCTACTGTGAGCTATCGTCATCATTCAACAAATCAATATCAATAATAGCCAACTACCTTCCATCAATTCACAGATCCCTTCACAATATCTATAAATTACTGTTTTAATTAGGAAATTTAATATCTGGAAAAGATAGCTAATCCTGATAATATTCTGATACGACATTACATTTCACCAAGAGATAAAAACCATGAATATTGCTAAGGTAGATTTAAACTTATTGGTTTATTTAGATGTATTGCTCAGGGAAGGCAGTGTGACTAAAGCGGCAAACCAATTAAGTATTACTCAGCCTGCAATGAGCAATGGCTTGAGAAGGCTAAGAGACTTATTTAAAGACCCACTACTGGTGCGCACCAGTGACGGCATGACCCCCACCAAACGCGCCTTAGAATTAAAGCCTATTATCCGAGAAGTACTGTCTACACTTGAAACAACAATCCAACCTGAAACTGATTTTAGCCCCCTTAAAAGTGAACGGACATTCAGGATAATGGCCAGTGATTACGCTGAATCGACCTTATTAATGGAAGTCATCGGCAGGCTAATGAAACAAGCACCGAATGTTACCCTTGATTTAATTACCCCCAGCGATGTGACGTTTCATGATGTAGAGCATGGTAGGGTTGACATGGCCATCAACCGGTTTGAAGAACTACCGCTTTCGTTTCACCAAAAGGTGGTGTGGTATGACACGTTCTCTTGTGTGGTGAATAGCCATAATCCCATTGTGCAAAACTTTAATCTGCAGCAGTATTTAGACAACAAACATATATGGGTCAGTAAAACGGGTTTTGGGGTGGGCGTAGGTATCGATCCCAAAGAAGTACAAAAATTGGGTTGGGTGGATGCTGAGTTGACAAAAATTGGTAAACAACGGGATATACGTGTCTTTACCCGTCATTATCACGTTGCCTTGCAATTAGCCAAAGCACAAAATTTGATCGCAACTCTACCCAGTAAAGCGGCCAATATGTATAAAGATGATCCGCAAGTCGAAATACTCACACCTCCATTTGATATTCCTCCCATTGCATTAAAAATGGCCTGGAGTGCTTTGCTGCAACACGACGCTGGACATATCTGGCTAAGAAGGTTGATTGCAGAGGTGGGGGCAGAACTGAGTAAGACACAAAGTTAATTTTCTGTGTGAATGGAAAGAATAACCCACATAAATTAATACGTATAATATTGACCAGGTAAACTGGGTTTCATGTGAATTATCAAAAAGTGAAATATACAACTCATGCAGCCCCCGCACACCACACACACCCCACAATCCACACAAGCCACACACGTGCCATATATTCAAAAAGGCCGATTAAAAGTTGCTAAACAGCTAGAACGGTTTATCACACACGATGTTTTACCCGGTGCAGAGCTATCAGCTGATGATCTTTGGGCAAAGTTTTCCGATACTCTGCCTGAACTTTTGTCTATCAATCAAAGTCTTTTGGAAAAAAGAGTCAGCCTACAACAACACATAGATTTATATTGCAGCCCAAGACAAGCTATCAATACCCAAGAGTACAAAACCTTTCTTACCGAGATTGGTTACTTGCAAGCCCAGCCAGATGACTTTCACATCAATACCTCAAATGTCGACTCAGAAATTGCCACCATGGCGGGCCCTCAGCTAGTGGTGCCCATCAACAATGCTAGATTCGCCTTAAATGCAGCCAATGCTAGATGGGGCAGTCTGTATGACGCACTTTATGGCTCAGATATTATCAAACAACCCCCTAGCAGCAAAACCAAAGGTTACGACGCCGATAGAGGGCAAAAAGTCATCGACTATGCCAGAACGTGGTTAGATGTGATTGCGCCACTCAAAACGGGCAGCCATCTACAAAGCAAAGGTTACACAATTGATAACGGCAAACTATTCATCACCTTGGCAGACGAGTCAGTAGTCGGTTTAAAAACACCAGATCAGTTCATCGGCTATCAAGGCGCGATAGGAAAACCCAGCTGTATTCTCATTACACATAATAATATTCATGCCGAAATTCAATTTGATCAAGATAGCGTGATTGGCCAGCAAGATACCGCGCACATCAAAGATGTATTTTTAGAGTCCGCATTAACCACTATTATGGACTGCGAAGACTCTGTTGCTGCGGTAGATGCAGCAGATAAAACCTTAGTGTACAAAAACTGGTTAGGCCTAATTAAAGGCGATTTAACGGCCACGATAACCAGCGGTAGCAAACACACAACACGTCGTTTAAATCCAGACAGACACTATCACTCTTCAACCGGAGAACAGTTTAGCCTGTCTGGTAGAAGCTTGATGTTTATCCGCAATGTCGGACACTTGATGACAACTGACGCCATCCTGTTTGATGACAAGCCTATTTACGAAGGGATCATGGACGCGCTTGTTACCAGCTTAATATCTAAACATGACTTATTAGGCAATGGTGCATTCAAGAATAGCCAAGCGGGCAGCATTTATATTGTTAAACCCAAAATGCACGGCCCAGAAGAAGTCGCCTTTGCCGATTTACTATTTTCAAAAATGGAATCGGTGCTCAGTTTACCCAGCCACAGCCTAAAAATAGGCCTAATGGACGAAGAAAGACGCACCAGCTTGAATCTAAAAGCTTGTATACAAGCCGCAAAAGACAGAGTGGTATTTATCAACACGGGCTTTCTAGATCGCACCGGGGACGAAATACACACCTCTATGCAGCTAGGCGCCTTTGCTACCAAAGCCACCATCAAAACACGGCCTTGGTTAAACGCCTACGAACAATCCAATGTGGTTACTGGCATGAACTCAGGGTTGTCTGGCAAGGCACAAATTGGCAAAGGCATGTGGCCTATCCCCGATAACATGGCCGATATGATGCAGGCCAAAATTGCCCATGTACGCTCTGGCGCGAACACCGCCTGGGTACCCTCGCCCACGGCCGCAACACTACATGCATTGCATTATCATCAGGAAAACGTGTTCGACATCAGAATGAATATTGATGCCCAAGTAGAAGGTTTACTTGAGCAAATGTTAGATATCCCACTGCTTAATGACGAGAAGCTAACACCTAAGCAGATACAGCGTGAACTGGATAACAATGTACAAGGCATTCTAGGTTATGTTGTGAGATGGGTAAATCAAGGCGTTGGATGCTCTAAAGTCCCGGATATCAATAATGTGGGGTTAATGGAAGACAGAGCAACATTGAGAATATCTAGCCAACATATTGCTAACTGGCTGGAGCACAAAGTCATAACTTCAGAACAAGTTGATAAGTCTATGCAGACCATGGCTAAATTGGTAGACGGTCAAAATTCAGCTGATAAAGACTACATCACCATGACACCTAATACCGCTGACTCGATCGCTTTTCAAGCCGCTCAAGAGTTGATATTTAGGGGCCAGGACCAGCCGAATGGATATACTGAACCTTTGTTGCATGCTAAACGAGCAGAATTAAAACGCTCATTCAATCAAGTAGATTAAGGTTGGTCCAATTCTTTGGTAAAAACGTGTTGACCAAATATTGATTGTATAAGTGAGATACTCGCTTTACTTGATAAGTGATAAATAAGGATATGTAAGGGCATTTTTTGAAAGTGCCCTCTTATCAATATCATAAACTCAGCCAACGGATAAAACCTTGTTTGGCATAATGGATGGTTAGGCCTTAGGGCTTTTTCGTAAATAAAATCTAAGAACATTATATTCCAAGGGCAGAATCGACTAATTTCATCTTGCACAAAATCAGGGATTTCAGTATTCAATATTTTTTGGGTGTAACGACAGGCTAAGAACAATTCCAACTCAAAACCCGTTTCTTGGGCTAGCGTAATCAGATCTTGCCAAAACACTTTATTATTATTTGTAGTTATTAAAGTATGCAAGTCTATAAGGTCCCTATAACCCTTCTTAACCTCTTCGTTAAAAAACAAATGAATGAGGCTATGCAACGTCATAGCAGCAAAAGACAATATTTGACATCCACTTTCAGTAATTACGGTATTCTTAGCAAACTTATCTGCATCTATATGCCGGCCAGAAATAATCGGTACGATGTTATGATGCACATCAACAATGGTGCCACGCTGGCCATGCCTCAAAGGAGGGATTTCATGGGCCCACTTTCGATAATACTTTTCATCGTGCTCGGTTAATTCCTCTGACAACCATCCAAATAGGCATAACCTTTTTTCCATATCATCAATGGATTCTTTATTAGTTAATATATCGATATCGTTATAGATACGAGACTCACCGACTAGTGCACCGGAAAGTGTATAACCGGCCCCCTTCAGAAAAATAAAATATTGCTGGCTATTAGCCAACTCTCGCTTTAGCTCAGAAACCTCAAACAACACTTGTTTTTTATGGTTTTGTGTAAGTACATCAGCATTTAAAAAATGACGTTGGGTCTGAACGGGGATTTGTTCGAATATTCCAGCTTGTTTGAATTTTAAAGAATAACAGGCCAATAATTGTTGATTACGTAGCGCTAGTACTAATTGTTGCCATTGCTTAGGCGTAAACCCTGATGTCGTTTTAGGCTCTATGAACGCTTGGCAAATATCATCGGCAGACAGGTTACTCATAATCGATAATTTCCTGCTCTAAAAACGCTGCAACTTGGGCTAAATCATTGTGAAAAATTTCAAAGGTTTGCACGTTTTCGATTACCTTGGTTAAGGTATTAAAGGCAGTTTCTCTTAAAACACTGTAATTAAAGGCATTTTCTACTAACTGCATAAAAGCTTGGGTTTTATCTAATTGGTAAATTTGTAAATCTTGACCGGCTCGGTAGTTGGGAAAAACCACACCCACCAGCTCCGCGGTGTTGGTTTGATTATCCCAACTGGATTCTGGTGGTGAAAGATGGATCACATCTCCTTTGTGGGTGTCTTTGGCAATATCCGAAAATTTGCCATCAGGAAACAAATTTTTAGC
>ENA-OSIY01001496-OSIY01001496.1-marine-metagenome-genome-assembly--contig:-NODE-1496-length-12412-cov-6.745926_pt1 | contig 12412 bp, 11 predicted proteins | sample MGYA00237884_ERZ534233 | MGnify/ENA primary metagenome ERZ534233 (study PRJEB26412, sample SAMN06343840) | marine metagenome | isolation source: estuarine water | place: USA: Columbia River Estuary... | reverse complement strand
CTGCCTGTCTCGTGGGCTCGGAGATGTGTATAAGAGACAGGCGCTAGCGTTTCCTTCTCCCCAAAACTAGAAGAAAATAGAAATCTCTCTCTCGCCCCGAATCAACATTTTAAAATTGGCGGCAATTTGGATGTCAAGATTAGTCTCAACTTTTATGCCACAACTTCTCTTTTCTCAGGAGTAAACTACACTGCCACAGAACAATTCTTATCAGTTTTAACAGGAGACGTTAAGAGCAACATCAACATTGGCAACACTGTGTTTCAAAACTGCTATTTGGAAAATTTGTCCATGGAAATTGCCCCATTCATGCCCACTATGATGAGCGCAGATTTCATTTGTTTAAGCACTAATCTTAGTACTGGCCTGCTATCAAGTTCAGAAACATTTTTGCCTCCTGGAGATGCCATCTACTATGCAAATCTTACTGCCATGTATGGTGAGGACATTTTAGTTTATTTGAATGGCAACTCAGCCTTGCCCGAAAATGGCATGTATTATGGTCACAATGTTGCCATCTCTGGAGGCAATCTTTTAACGCCGACTAGAGAAGCTTTGTCGTACAAAATCAATTGTTTGCGCTCTCCAGTTTACACGCTAGGAAGCAGTGATGCTACTAGTTGTTTTTTAGACTCTGTCACCAAAGAAATCTCCATCAAATCCGACAACGTTTCACAGTTCATTGATTACAATGGTGCAGCGGATAATCCCAACAAAGAATCATTAATAACAGTCAATTTATTAACCGCAAATCAAATTCCTTTAACGCCCCAGATCTCTTTCTCGCATAATGCAAGAATAGTTTCACAAAACGTATCAATAAATGCTGGAGATGCTCTTGCTGGTCAAGTTACTTTGCGCGAAATAATTTTGTAAGTGTAATTCATTTTAGATGTCAAAGAAAAAAATTGAAAAGCCAGCACCTCAATTACAAATGCACTCGCAAATTGAGCATTCTATAAGATTAAAACCAAGAAAATTCAAATTCACAGACAAGCAGCGAAAATTCTTAGAACTTGCCCTCGAACCGCAAAACTCTATTATTTTTGTAGCTGGACCAGCAGGTTCCGCAAAAAGTTATTCTAGCATCTATGTTGCTTTGCAGCTTTTAATGGCAGACAGAGACAAACAACTACTCTATGTGCGCAGCATCATTGAGAGTGCCGACAAAGGACTAGGCAGTTTGCCAGGAGACATGGCCGAAAAGTTTGATCCGTTTCTCATGCCACTCTATGACAAGTTAGAAGAGATGGTCGAAACTCCAGACATCATTTGGTTAAAAGGTCAAGAAAAAATCGCAGCAATTCCAGTAAACTTTTTGCGAGGAGCAAACTGGAGCAACAAAGTTATTGTTGTGGATGAAGCTCAAAACTTCACTTTCAAAGAACTCACCACTGTAATCACTCGAATTGCCGAAGGTTCTAAACTCATGATTTGCGGCGACTACATGCAGAGCGACATTGGCTCTCGTTCTGGTTTCCGCGAAATGTTTGAACTATTCAATGATGAAACTAGCCGCGAGCGAGGAGTTCACTGTTTTGGCTTTGATAACTCTGATATTGTGAGAAGCGAAATTCTCAAGTTTTTAGTTTCTAAGTTAGAAACTCGTCAAACAAAAGTGTAAAAGAAAGTGGGGGCCGCTGCAACACTGAGCCGTGTAGGCTGAAGTAACGAAAAAGGCAGCGTGCCCCCATTTAAAAATAATAGAATTATAATTTTATACACTTATAATAAGTGTATATGAATAATATTTTTTGTTTTGAGTGTGGAAACAAACACTCTTACACTTACTCGAAACCAAAATTCTGCTCAAGCTGCGGATCAGCATTTGGAGCTATTAAAAATCCTCCAAAAAAAACTCCTCCTAGCAAAGAGGCTTTTGATGACGATGATGTTATCGATGAGGATGATGATGACTATGATTCTTCTGATTTTTCAGACTCCATGCGCGTTCCCAAGCTGCGCAGTCTCGCAGTAGATGTAGAGTCTGATTATGAAGGAATTTCTAGCTTTAAACTAGGATCTTTATTTGGGTCAAATTCTAACGAATCTCCTAGACGCAAAAAGTCCACCCAAAACTTTGAAGATTTTATTGAAAAAAAGCGTGTCCAATAACAACTCCTACACTGAACACTATGCAACAATTGATGCGGTAGTCAACAAGTTTCAAAAAAAATGGCAGCTAAAAGCCATTGCTTGGTTTGACTTTGAAGATGTGTCTCAAATGGTCAAGCTGCACATTTATAAAAAATGGCACATGTGGGATGAAACAAAACCCCTTGAACCATGGATTGCTCGAATCACTAGCAATCAAATTAAAAATATTATTCGAAACAACTACACAAACTATGTGCGCCCCTGCATGAACTGCGAATTCAACATGGGTGGCACACTGTGTGCTAAAAATTCATCTGGAAATCAAGAAGAATCTTGTGGCGACTATGCTAAATGGTCAAAATTAAAAAAAATTGGCTACGGAATAAAAATGCCTCTCTCTATTGAGAATCATCTCGTAGAAGTTGACCAGAAGCAAGACTCTTACATTCATTTTGATTCATCACTAGAAGAGTTGAACAAGATGATGAAAAACGCTTTGTCAGCAGAGCATTACACAGTGTATGTGATGCTTTTTTTAGAAAAAAAATCAGAAGAAGATGTGGCAGATTTCATGGGCTACAAAACTAACGAAAAAAACCGCAAAGCTGGCTACAAGCAAATCAAAAATTTAAAGAACATGCTCAAAAACAAGGCCAAAGAAATCATTTATCAAAACGATATCATCAAATGACTCTACTCCCCGAACAAGAAGCTGCTATTCAAGAGATCATTAAATCCACCACTGATTTGAATGAAATCGTGCGTCTTGTATTCAACAACTCTAGTCTAGATGGCAGAAGCAAAGAGGGCAGATTAGTTCGATCTTATCTCATCAGCAGCAAACTCAAATTTAAAACAACCAAAAGAGAAAAAGCTAATCCTTTAGACTTTTCTCCAGAGCAAAGAAAGTTCATCTTAGCAAATGCTAATGCTGGCTTATCTTCTCTGGCAATTGCTCGTTTAATCTTTCCACTTCAAGATGTGGGAGCGCTCTCAATTGAGCAGAGATCAGTCTTAGATGTGATTAGAGAAGAGAATCCAGACTTCACTCCCAGCTCTGATGTTGACACTCCCTTGGGCAACTACATTGCGCCAAAATCACCAGGAAGAATTGTTAAAAAAATCAACGATGCTACTGGCAGCGCACTAGAAGATGAAAAACTCAATCGACAGCACAAAATCTGCATAGATCGCTTGGGAATCAACTTGAACAATTCGCGTTTTTTAACAATTGTTAATAACTACACTTCCAAAGAAGATAGAGTGTTGTTTGAAGAAGAATTTGTTCGCTTAACATGGGACAAGCCAGATTTAACATCTGATGAACTGAATTTGTACATGAACGTGTGCAAAGAAATTATCAGCTTGGAAATTGTTAGCAAACATTTGAACAAATTAAACGATGCTTTTGATCTTGCCAGCGACAATGATGAAATCACTGTTCGACTAGCAGAAATCATCAAAGCAAAAAGTTCAGAATATCATCAATGCGAGAGTCGCATTGAAAATTTAACAAAAAAACTGCAAGGAGATCGATCCGAGCGAATGAAGAGTCGGCACAAAGAGAATTCTTCTATATTATCACTGGTTCAATTTTTTCAAGATGAGGAAGAGAGAGTCAACATGGTTCGCATTGCTGAAATGCAGCGGCAACTAGTAAAAGATGAGGCTGAAAAGATTGAAGGAATGGCTGACTGGAAAGCTAGAGTTTTAGGAATTTCAATTGAAGATGTGCTTTAAATGCAAAGAATGTCACTATGAGTTTGATGCTTTAAAAAGCTTGCACGCTCACGTTAAAAAGCATAACATGCTTTTGGGGGATTATTATGTCAAGCACTATAGTCGTAGAAACAAATTAACTGGCGAACTTCTTCCTTTTAAAAATTATAGTGAATATTTTGAAAAAGATTTTTCTAATTATGAGCAATTATTAAAGTGGTGCGAAATTTCCTCTCCAGAAATCGTATCAGAATATATATTGTCTCTTTTAAAAAATAGAATAGATAAAAAACAACTAAAATATGGACCAAGTACTATTGAATTGTATTCTGCCAATCTGCCACCTATTAGTTTATATAAAAAACAGTTTGGAAGTTATTCTGCTGCATGTGAAAAATGTGGCGTTAAGCCTATGTTCGCAAGTTCAATTACACGCGATTTTCATAATGATTTCTCAAGCGTCAAAATATTTATAGACACTAGAGAACAGAAACCGCTGGAGTTTAAAAATTCTGAAAAATTAAAATTAGACACTGGAGACTATGCTGTTTCTGGAGAATATTATAAATATTGCTATGTAGACCGAAAATCCATTGAAGACTTGGCGGGAACCTTATCTTCTGGAAACGCTCGCTTTAGAAAAGAGCTTGAGCGCTGTAGAAGCGCAGGATGTTTCTTGTTCATCGTGATCGAAGAAGATTTATACAAATTAGAAACTCTAACAATCTTTAAACGCAGACAAATAAATTTAAAATTTATTTTACATGCTCTTAGAGATGTTCAACAAGAGTATGGCGACTGCTGCCAGTTCATTTTTAGCGGCAGTAGAAAACGCAGCGAATTTTTAATTCCTAAACTGTTAGTTTTAGGAGATGTGATGAAAAATGTTGATGTTCAATATTATTTGAACGTTGGACTATTAGATTATTAAAATATTATGAGTTGGGAAGCTGGACATCAAAAACTACACAATAAATTCAGAGGAATTAATGAAGAAATTCTAAATACAAAAGGATTTATTGATGAGAGAAAATCTAAAATTTTATTATATAAATTTTTAAAAGAAAATCCCTCTTTCACTTCTGAATTCATGACAGGAGTTTCTTTGTTTCCTTTTCAACACATGGCTATTAAAGCGATGATGGACTCTGATTACTTTTTGGGCATTTGGTGTCTAGATGAAAACGAATACGTTTTAACAGAAAGTGGTTTCAAGAAAATTAAAGATGTGAATGTTGGAGAACGAGTAAGATCTAGAAATAAATTAAATCTAGTTACTGATAAAAAATTCAATGCTCCAAATGAAAAAGGATTATATATTAAAACATTTTCTGGCGATTCTTTTAAGGCAAAGCTTGGTCATAAAACTTTAATTTATAATAGTTTAACTTTAGATTTAGAATTTAAAGAGATTGAAACTTTAAGTACTGAAGATTTCTTACCAATTAAACTTGGCATGAACTGTTGGGGAGACGCTCAATTAGTGGAGAACTCTCCAAAGATGAACATTGAAGATTGTGATTATTGGTATTTTTTATTAGGATACATGATTGGAGATGGATATTTTGATGACTACACTATGCATTGGTGCTCCGAAGATTCTAAAGTTATTGACATGACAATGGCCAAAGCTAAAGAGTATTTTCCTAAAAATAAAATTATTTGCCGTTCAAGAGCTGATAATGGATTTTTAGAAATGGGAATTTCTAGCAAAGATTTAATTGACTGGTTAAAATCTATTGGATTCGACAGATCTTTAAAAGCAAAGAATAAAGTTATTCCAGATTCTATCTTGCAAATTAATGAGCAAAAAATGGCAGCTTTAATTAGCGGAATTTTTAGTGCAGATGGATATTGCAGTATTCTAAAAGACAAGAGATACTCTAATTCAAAAGCAGTTAAATTAGGATTAAAGAATACATCTATTGAATTGTTGAGGCAGGTAAAAATGTTGCTTAATAATTTTGGAGTAGAATCTTCTATTAGATATAGCGGATCTCATAAAGATGTTCCATACTATGATTTAAAAATACCTAAAAGTGGACATCAAAAATTTAGCGATAGAATTGGATTCATTTCAGATCATAAACAAGATAATTTATTAGAAGTTTTAAATCTTCCAAGTAGAAAATATCAAATAAATTTAGTACCTAATTTAGGAACTTATCTAAAGAAAAAATATAAAACGTGGCAAAAATTATTTGGAGAGAGAGGAAACTTTGGAAAAGACATGTGTTTAGACTCTGCCTTATCAGCAAAATTTTTAGATGAAAAAGATAGACAGGCTCTTTTAGTTTTAAAAAATGAAAATATTTATTTTTCAAAAATTGAAACTATAACTTCCATCGAAACTTCCACAGTAGACATTACAGTTGATTCCGAAGAGAATTACGTGGGCAACGGCATTGTGCATCATAATTCACGCGGCATGAGTAAAAGCTTCTCTACAGCAGTGTTTGCCATCTTAGATGCGACATTAAATCAAGGAGTTCACATTGGAATTATTAGCAAATCATTTCGTCAGTCGAAAATGATTTTTAGAAAAATTGAAGAAATCTCTAGAAGTCCAAAAGCTGGATTTTTAGCTCAGTGCATCACTAGAATTTCCAAAACCAATGATGAATGGATTATTGAAATTGGCAGAAGCCGAATCACTGCTCTTCCTTTGGGAGACGGTGAAAAATTAAGAGGTTTTCGTTTTCAAAGAATGATTATTGATGAGCTTCTTTTGATGCCCGAAAAGATTTTGAATGAAGTTATTCTTCCATTCTTGTCTGTAGTAGAAAATCCTACAGAAAGACAGCAGCTTCACGATTTAGAGAGTAAATTGATAGCAAAAGGAGAAATGATAGAAGAAGATCGCTATCGCTGGCCAAGTAATAAGATTATTGGTTTGTCATCAGCAAGTTACAAGTTTGAATACTTGTATAAATTGTACCAAGAGTATGAACGGCTAATAATGCATCCAGATCGACAAGATGGTGCTCACAGAGTGATCATGCACTTTAGCTACGACTGTGCTCCACAACAATTATATGATCAGAACTTGCTCAGCCAAGCAAAAGCAACAATGAGTCAGTCTCAATTTGAAAGAGAATTTGGAAGCGTGTTTACAGATGATAGTTCGGGGTATTTTAAAGTTAGTAAAATGGCTTTATGCACAGTAGTTGATGGAGAAGGACAAAGTGTGGAAATTATGGGAGAATCCAAAGCTGAATACATTGCTAGTTTTGACCCTTCATGGTCAGAGAGTGATGGATCAGATGATTTTGCCATTCAATTAATCAAATTAAATCCATCTAAAAAAGGAGGAACTGTGGTTCACTCTTATGCTATGGCAGGAACCAACTTGAAAAAGCACATCGAGTATTTTCACTATTTATTAAGTAATTTTAATATTATAGCTGTTGTGGGAGACTACAATGGAGGCGTTCAATTTTTGAGTGCATGTAATGAGAGCGAAGTTTTTAAAAGAGACGGTTTAAAACTAGACACTTTTGATTTTGATTTTGACAATGTAGCAGATTACGATAAATCTTTGCGCGAGGCTAGAAGTCAATACAATTTAACAACCAAGAGAATAGTTCACTTGAGAAAACCTAGTTCTTTTTGGATTAGATATGCTAATGAATTGCTTCAAGGCTCTTTTGATCATAGAAGAATTTGGTTCGCGGGCATGGCAATTGATGATGACTATTCTAGGCAGAAAACTGCTAAGATTAACATTGATGATATCAAGTATAGCAAAATAGAAGAAGACTTATCATCTGGGGCCAAGTTGATTGATTTTATTGAGCATCAGAAAGACATGATTGAACTAATCAAAGTTCAATGCGCTCTTGTTCAAGTAACAACCTCTACACAAGGAACTCAAAGTTTTGATTTACCCTCAAATCTCAAAAAACAAAAGGGAGCAAACAGGGCGCGAAAGGATTCTTACTCAGCTTTAGTGTTAGGTAACTGGATGATGCACATGTATTATGACATGATGGCAGTGGAAGCTGCTGCTGCTCCGATTGGATTCACACCAATGTTTATTTGTTGACTTTAAACTTTTAAAGTTGACTTTTACTATTTTAGTGTAAATCCAAATGAAAATATGGAAAAAAGAGCATATACTAAAAAGTCTGATTACTGGTCTAATTTTACCAAAGCATCTGTAGAGGGAATCTCGCCCCAAACTAGCAATTTTTCTCCAGAGTTATCTGGTGATCCTTTTTATGTTTCACAGTCTTCATTTAAATCGTCATCCAATGCAGCCTACTCTCGCAAAGCAGCATCTGTAACTAGCAGTAGAAAGAATGCGTCAGCTTTTGCTCCGACAATTGATCGTTACGGCAGCATTCGCAATGGACTTTTGCCTTATGATTATGCTATCGATGGAGTTAATGTTAGAGAGGCTATTGAGTTGTGTCAAAAAGCTTATGCTAATGTTTCTGTTTTTCGCAATGCTATTGACGTTATGTCAGAGTTTGCCAATACTGAAATTTACTTGGAAGGCGGAACTAAAAAGAGTCGTGATTTTTTCAATGAGTGGTTTAAACGCATTAAAATTTGGAACTTGAAAGATCAGTACTTTAGAGAGTACTACAGAGGTGGAAATATTTTCTTATACAGAGTTGATGGCAAATTTAAAGCTGATGATTTTGCTCTTTTGGTCAAGCAACTTGGCGAAGTGTCCAAAATTAACAATTCTATTCCTGTTAAATATATTTTGCTCAATCCTTTTGACGTTGTGGCTAAGAGAAGCTCTAGTTTTGCAACTGGACTCTACGAAAAAATTCTTTCAGAGTACGAACTCTCTCGTCTTCAAACTCCTGTTACTGAAGAGGATAGAGATATTTTAAATGGTCTTCCACCAAAGGTGAGAGAGCAGATTAAAATAGGAACTTACTTTACGGATGGCTTGAAAATTGAACTTGATCCATCTAAATTAAGTTATTCATTCTATAAAAAGCAAGACTACGAACCATTTGCAGTTCCATTCGGATTTTCAGTGTTAGAAGACATCAACGCTAAATTAGAGTTGAAGAAAATGGATCAAGCAATTACTCGCACTGTAGAGAACGTTATTCTTCTCATCACAATGGGCACAGATCCAGATAAGGGTGGCATTAATGCTAATAATTTGCAAGCTATGCAAGGCTTGTTTAGAAATGAGAGTGTTGGCAGAGTTTTAGTTTCAGACTATACCACAAAAGCAGACTTTATTATTCCAGATCTTAACAAAGTTCTTGGTTCTGAAAAATATAAAGTGTTAAATGAAGATATTAAGCAAGGACTACAAAACATCATTGTTGGCGAAGAAAAATATAGCGCTACAGAAGTTAAAGCTCAGATTTTTGTTGATCGTTTAAAAGAATCTCGCAATGCTTTCTTGAACGACTTTTTGCAAGTTGAGATTAAACGTATAGCTAAAAATCTTGGCTTTAGATCTTATCCTACAGCATGTTTTAGAGACATTGATATGAGAGATCAAACTCAACTCATGAGAGTTTCTAGTCGTTTGATGGAACTTGGCATTCTCACTCCTCAACAGGGAATGGAAATGTTCCAAACTGGCAAGTTTCCAAAGCCAGAAGACATCTCTCCAGCTCAATCAGTTTACATTGATGAGAGAAAAGATGGATACTACAATCCTATTGTTGGCGGCATTCCTTTCATCTCTCCTCCAACTCCAGAAGGCGGAAAAATCAATGCTACTAATAAAGTGCCTGGACGACCACAGGGAACAACTGGCATTCCCATTGTTAAAGCTGAATACTCTGTTAAAAATATTCACTCCACCATTAAAAAAATGGAGCAAATGAGAGCTTTGGCAGACGCCTCTCTCAAAAAGAAATTTAAAATCAAAACTCTCTCAGAACAGCAGTCTAGCATCTTGGATCAACTGTGCGAGAAAGTTATTGTTTCTAAAGATGTAGAAAATTGGGCATCTTGTGCTAGTTCTTGTGTAAACGACTTTGAACAAATTTCTCTTTTGAAACCAAAAGAGGAGATCTTATCCATTTTAGCGGAGCATCAATTAGAAGATGACTTGTCCGCAGCAATTCTTTACCACTCAAATCAAATCAATGAAAATTAACTTAGGCGACATCAAAGCTCCATTAGAAAAAACTGTTGAATTTAAAAATGGAGAATATGAAATTTCTCTTTCTAAAATGCAACCAAAGCAAGAGTATCTTTACAAGCGTTTTATGAATCACTGCGCTATGAATGAAGAAGATCTTGTGAACACTGCTGGAATGAGCAAAGAAGCTACCATGTCCACATGCGCTATGCAATTTGACAAGATGAAAAAGATGATGATGGAAAAGAGCACTTCTGGAGAACTCACTCCAGCTCAAAAGAAACTTCCTCCTGCACTTCAAAAAGCTATTTTGAAAAAAATGGACAGTCCAGATGACTCTGCTGAGCATGAAAATGAAGAGAGCGACGAAATGGAAAAAACAGAAGAAGGAGAAGATTAATAATTAATGAAGCAATATAAATATACGAGTTCATTTTCATCTCCAATTCGCTTTTGCGCATTGGGCGATGAGTCATTTATTTCTAAAGCTTCACTTGAAAATTTAAAACCTCTTATTCCTCAAGACATTAATTTTTCTGAGAATATTGATTTGTTGGGAGTAGCATTTAATGCTGCTGTTGTTAATAAATTTAATAAAAATGACGATGGAATGGATGCTGTTACAGCATCTCAAGTTGTTAAAAACTTTATTCATAAACCAACAAACATTGAGCATGATAAGAGTCAAATTGTTGGACACATTGTTTCTGCGGGTTTTAGCGAATATGGTCAAGACAGCGCTTTAATCTCTTTGGATAGTGTAGCATCTAGAACAGATGCTTTTAATATTTCTCTTGGAGCTGTTGTTTATAAATATGCTAACAAAGATTTTGCTAGCATGATTCAAAGATCAGTAGATCCATCCGATACTATTTATCAGCACATTTCTACTAGTTGGGAGATTGGTTTTAATGATTTTACCATTGCAGTTGGCGGCGAAGATTTCTCAGACTGCGAATTAATCACTAATCCAAAACACTTTGAAGAAATGAAAGCTAAACTCAAAGCTTATGGTGGTCCTGGAAGATTGAGTGATGGTTCTAAAGTTTATCGCATTTTAAAAGGAGAGGTTTTCCCACTAGGAATTGGATTCACAACCAATCCAGCAGCAGATGTTAAAGGTTTGTTCTCAGATCAATCCGAATTCAATGCATTTCCAGTTCAAGAAAAAAAATCAATTTTTAACATTAAGCATCCCATCTTTAATGAAAAAAATAAATCTAAAATTTCACAAGATAAAATTCTTGCTGTAAATAACACAAAAATAAAGACTATGGAAGTAGAAAAAATTCTCTTAGAGTTAAAAGATGTTCTTTTGGAAAAGAAATTTTCCGAAGAAGCCGTGGCTAATATGACTAACACATTCGCTGATGCTATCAAGCAGAAAGATGCTGAATACAAAGAGTCTTTGGTTGCCGCTTCAAAAGAAAAAGAAGCATTGGCCGCTGAGCGTGAAGCTCTCAAAGCTTCCATGGCTGAAATTCGTGAACAGCTTGAAGTTTCCAGTCAAAAGCTTGCTGAATTTGAAGCTTTCAAGAAAATTGAAGAAGGCTTAGCCCGATTCAATTCTCGCATGGAAACTGTTGATCAAAGCTACGAATTAGATGCTGAAGATCGACAATTTTTAGTTCAAGAACTCAAGTCTTTGGATGAAACTGAAGAGAGCTTTGCTTCATTCCAAGGCAAATTAGCAGTTGTGTGGAAACACAAAAACAAAGAAGCCAAAGCTTCTATTGACAAGAGCATTCAAGACAAAATTGATGCTGAAGTTGAAAAGAAAATCGCTAAACTCAAATTATCAAAAGCTTCTGAAGAAAAAGAAGCTGAAAAAGAATCAGAAGAGTCTGACTCAATTCCTGATGCTATCGAAAATGCTGAAGCTTCCGAAGCTGGCATTTCTAGCTCAAATGAAACATCTTCTCGTTCTGAACCATCTCTGCGCGATAAATTCGCAGCAGCTTTTAACCGCAACAACATTATCATTTCCTAATTAAAAAAAAATATGGCACTTCGAATCTTACCATTCAGACAATATCACGAAACCAACGTTATTAACATGTTTGCACTTGATGCAGCACATGTTGGTGAAAGCACCACTGGAACTACTAACGGAGACGCTGGCGTTTTCGTTACCATGAGTTCTGGCAACTTAAACCTTGATACTATCACATTTGATAACACTTATGCATCGTATTTAGGTAAAACAGACTATGCTTTTGTTGGAAATAATTCCTATCCAAGAGTTACCCTCTCCATTAAACCAGCAACATCTGGAGATGCTCTTCTTGGACTCACCCTCAATCAGACTGCTAAAACTGATGAAAATGGAGAAAAACTTCTCTATTATCCTCAGAAAGCTGCTGAGTTACAAGCTGTTCTTCCAGGACAAGCTGTCCCAGTCGCTACCAAGGGCTTTTTCACTATTACTGATGGTGCTTATCTTGGCGCTATTGGTACTGTCTCTTATACACATCTGACGCTGCCGACGAATAGAGAGGTGTAGATCTCGGTGGTCGCCGTATCATT
>ENA-OSIY01001494-OSIY01001494.1-marine-metagenome-genome-assembly--contig:-NODE-1494-length-12420-cov-6.767561_pt1 | contig 12420 bp, 5 predicted proteins | sample MGYA00237884_ERZ534233 | MGnify/ENA primary metagenome ERZ534233 (study PRJEB26412, sample SAMN06343840) | marine metagenome | isolation source: estuarine water | place: USA: Columbia River Estuary... | reverse complement strand
CATTATTATCGTACATATATCTTCTTCGAAGATATTCTCTGTACTGATTATTTTTAATCCAAACTTTCCGTTTTTGTCGTGAAGGTTGCATATTATTAATCTTCCATTCTTCAATAAATCTTCTATTTTTGAATGTGTTGAGTTTTTGGATAGATACATGAAGTCCTTCATAAACTCATCCATTGTATGTTGGTATAGGTTTAAGAAGTTTATTTCCTTATCGGAAAGCTTTTTACTGCCACCAATTTTGTCCAATATTCTGTTCATCTCTATCTCTTTAAGAGATTCTCCAAGAAGATAGTACTTTATGAGTTTTTTTATTTTCATGTCAATGTTATTTTCTATCATATATATATTAAGAAGTGTAAATGAATTTTATATATAGTTATATAAAATTATATTATCCAATGGATCAAAAGTTATTAGCGGCATTAAATAATCTATCAGAGGGCTTGGAGGCTATTGCTGCGGCTTTAAAGTCTTCGGGTAATGATAATAAATCCGCAACTACCGAAGCTCTTCAAAAAGGTGACTTTATAACAGAGATAAAAGAAATAAATGTAGGTGTTAAACAATTAATTAAAGATTCAAAACAAATTCTAAAGAATCAGGAAACTATAATAAGTTTGTCTAAAAAAAAATCAGCTGATGGTGGTGGTAAGAAAAGTGATTTTGAAAAAGTAGGTGGTGATCCAAAGAAAGAAAGTGAACTCAAAAAGGGTGTTGGTACAATACTTCTTATAGCGGTTGCTGTTTTGGCGATTGGTATGGCCTTTAAACTTGTTGGTGGTATAAATTTTCTTTCAGTTATAGGACTTTCAATTGCTATATTGATTATTGCCGTAGCATTTCAGAAAGTTGCTGCATTAAAACTTTCTTTAAAAGAGGCCGCAATATCCGCAGCAGCATTGGTTTTAATGTCAATTGCAGTAACGGTTTCTTCATGGATATTGAAAAAGATAACTCCTATTGGATTTACACAAGTATTGACTATGATATTGATTGGAGTTGGATTCAGCTTACTTAGTCCTGCAATTGGGAAGATAGTAAGTGCTTTTAGTGGTATGTCATGGGGTCAGGTTATTAAGTCTGCTGTTGGTTTAGTGATGGTTTTGCCTGCAATTGCACTAGGTATAACCTTATCTTCATGGATATTGAAAAAGATAACTCCTATTGGATTTACACAAGCATTAACGATGATATTGATTGGAGTTGGATTTAGTGTACTGAGTCCTGCTATAGATAATATAATAGGTGCTTTTCGTGGTATGTCTTGGGGTCAAGTAATAAAGGCCACATTTGGACTTGTAATGGTATTACCTGCAATTGCACTAGGTATAACCTTATCTTCATGGATATTGAAAAAGATAACTCCTATTTCTTTTATGCAGGCACTTAGTGCAATTTTTATTGCTGCTATGTTTACAGTTGTTTCTTATGGTATAAATAAATTATTAACAGCACTTGGTGGGAATAGTATTGGTACTATGCTTAAGGCAATTGTTTTCTTACCATTGATATTACCTGCTATTGCGTTAGGTATTGTTCTTTCTTCTTATGTTTTGAAAAAGACTCAACCAATTGGTTTGGCACAAGCATGGGGTGCGATAATGGTTGCTTTTATATTTACCGTCATTTCTTTTGGCTTGAAAAATATAATACAAGCAATGGGTAAAGTGAATATGAAATCCGCTCTTATGATACCTCTTGTGTTACCACTTATTGCATTGGCTATTGTTCTTTCTTCTAAGTTTTTATCTATGGTAAAACCGATAACTTTTATGCAGTTCTTAACCGCTATTGCAATTTCTTTAGTTTTTGTGGTAATAGGATTTGCCGTTAAATTAATTGGTAAATCTTTAGATGGAATGCAATGGAGTTCTATCGTCAAAATGCCTGCTTTATTTACATTAGTTTCTCTTGCCATAATGCTTTCATCTCATATACTTTCTAAAACAAAGTCTCCTAGTATTTCAGAGACAATAAAAATGGCATTGTTTGGTATTGCATTAGGAATTATAATAGCAGTTATGATGATACCTTTTGTTATTATAAGTAAATTTAAAATAGGAATAGCTGATATAGTAAAGGGAACAATTGCTATAATTGCTATAGCCGCTGCAATTATGATATCTTCTCATATTATTGGGATGGGTCAGTATGGTAAATATCCTGGTATAGCTTGGTCGTTGGGTACCGGTACCGCCATATTGATTTTTGGATTGGCTGTTCTTGGTTTAGGTGCTGCCATTATGCTTACTGCAGGGCTTGGACTAGCAGCCATTGCAATAGGTGCGGTGTCGGTCGTTATTGTTGCAGCATCTATTGCAGCATCTTCTCACATTATAGCTAAAGGTAAATATGACAAATACCCTGGTATAGGCTGGTCACTTACGGTTGGTGGATTGATGCTTGTATTTGGTGCAGCCATGCTTGTATTAGGTATAATGCCTAAGATTGTGATAAAAGATGGTGCACATGCAATAAGAGAAGTTGCTAAATCTATAGTTACCACTGATAAAGAAGTTAGTAAAGGTAAATTTGACAAGTATCCTGGTATAGCATGGTCTCTGAGTGTATCTGCACTTATGATTGGTTATGCAATTGGAATGGCGGCACTTGGTATCTTGCCTAAAATAGTAGTAAAAGATGGAATAGTAGCACTTAAAGAAGTTGCCAAATCTATCGTTACTACTGATAAAGAAGTTAGTAAAGGTAAATATGATAAGTATCCTGGTATAGGATGGTCTGTGACGGTTTCTGCACTTATGCTTGGTTATGCAATTGGAATGGCAGCACTTGGTATCTTACCTAAGATGATAGTAAGAGATGGAATCTGGGCACTCAAAGAAGTTGCCAAATCTATCGTTACTACTGATAGAGTAGTTGGTAAAGGTAAATATGAGAAATATCCTGGTATAGGATGGTCTGTGACAGTTTCTGCACTTATGCTTGGTTATGCTGCTGGTATGGCGGTTCTTGGTATCTTGCCTAAGATGATAGTAAGAGATGGAATCTGGGCACTCAAAGAAGTTGCAAAATCTATATTGACTACTGATAGAATGATTTCTAGAGGTAAGTATAAAAATTTCCCAGGAGTTGAATGGGCGGTTACTATTGGCTTATTAATGACTGCTTGGTCTGTTGGGGTTTCTGTATTAGGTTTGCTTCCGAAATTTATAATAAGAGATGGTACTTGGGCCGTTAAAGAAGTTGCCAAATCTATAGTAAGTACTGGTTATATTTTCAGTAAGAATAGTGGTGTATTTAAAAATGGTCCTACTAAAGAATGGGCAGAGGGTGTTTCTTTGGCCATTGGTGCATTTGGTCAAGTATACTCTCTTATATTACAGGCAGGGGCTATTAATGCAATTTTTGGTGGTAAAATAAAACCGGGAGATTTTGGTATTGCTATAAAAACTATATCTAGTGGTATAGTTGAGGCGGCTATGTTCTTTGGAGATCCTAAACTTGCTGCGGTTTGGAAACCGGGTCCTACTAAAGCTTGGGCAGAAGGAATTGGACTTGCTATAGGTGCTTTTGCTCCTGTGTATGGTATGTTGTTGGAAAATGCCCCTGGATTTTTGTCAAAAGGTGGCGGTGTCGGTCCTGAAGACTTTGCAAAGGCTGTTGTTGCTGTTAGTTATGGTATTATAGCAGCTGCTGAAGTTTTTGAAAAAAATGCTTCTAAATTTGAAGAGGGTAAATACCCTTCCGTTAAATGGGGACAGGGTGTCGGTGCGGCATTGAAGGCATTTGCACCAGTATTTAAGTCATTGAGTGAGGATGTTGGTATGTTTTCTGATGGTGATGAGGTCATTGGTAATATGATTAAAGGTATTGTTGGTATTGCAGGTGGTATTGTTGCGGTCGGTAAAAAATTTGAAGGTGCAAATCTAAAATGGGATTCCACTCCTACAAAGGATTGGTCATGGAACATTTCAAAGGCTATTAAATCTTACACTCTTTTGGCATCTGGTATAAGTAGTTTTATTGAAGATATTGACTTAAACGGTCCTAAAAAGGTTTTGAATTCGATGATTTTGGTTGGTAAGGCCATATCTAAAAATAAAAAATATTTTTCTAGTTTTTTAAATCCTGCATTTGTTCCTATTTTGGCATTAAGTGTTAAAGGATATACCAGATTAACAAATTATGTTGCAGGAAGTTTTGGTGTTTTAATGAATGATAGTGGTGTTAAGGATTTAGTTGTACAAATGGTAATAACTGCCAAGATTTTAGATAAAAATAAAAAGTATTTATCTTATTTAATGCCTACTGGTTTTGTTTCTAATTTATCACATAGTTTATTAGGATATGCCACAATGGCTAAAAAAATCGAGTCTTTGATGACCATTAAAACTAAAGAAAAATCTTTTGGCTTTGACATAACAAATACAAAAAATGTTGATCTTTCTCATGTAAATCGTCTTGCAATGCAGATGGCAATAACTGCAAAAATAGTAGGTGGTAATGCTAAATATTTTAATAATAAGATAGATCCTAATTTTATGAAATCTGTTTCTTCAAATCTTTTCTATTATATGGCGGTTGCTAAAAAACTACAATCACAACAAGGTGGATTGGGTTCTATGATAAAGAACGCTCTTGGTGGAGATCCAATGACTAACATGGCACGTGGTATGATTTTACTTGCTAACGCATATGATAAGTTAGCTTCTTCTATAACTAAGATGGGTAATGCAATGAATAATATAAATGAAAAGAAGCTTTCTCAAATGGAAAGAATGTCTCAAATAAACACTAAAAGTGGTAGTAAAGGAGTTTTTAGTTCTGGTGCCGCACCCACAGCTGCGTCCGCCGCATCATCAAATGTTATGCGTTCAGTTAACACGAATCCTATTAATTCTAAAAGTACTAAACAAAATGTGGAAAAAGCTAAGGTAGGTAAATATGGTGATATTGTTGCACAAAATGATAAAATAATTGATATGCTTAAAGAGTTAAATGATAAAATTGGTCCTGGATCTAATATTGATACTGTTATGGTTGAAAAATTGTCAGATAAAAAAAGTAAGAAGTTATAATAAACATTATAATTATTATTCATATAATATATATGAATAATAATATTTTTATCTTAAAAAAATTAAAACTTTTTTATCTTTATAAAAAGATTTTAAATGAAAATCGTAACGAGATTGAAAAATCATTTGGACTTAGAATTGATAAGGCAAAAAGAATGTACACGGTTCTTAATATCCCTGAAGAAATAATAGGAGATGCCTTTTCTTTAAAAAAAGAAGATATAAATCGTATATCTGAAAATTACATAAAAGAATATTCTTCCGAAATTACACGTTTTTTGACACTAAAAGGACTTGGTGAACTTCTTAGTTTTTATGAAGTAAGAAAGGTTGATAAGTATTCTTATTTAGTTGTGATTGGCTTTTCACTATTTAGAAGTAATGAGTACTATGATAAACTATATTGGAGAGTATATCCAATTATTGGTATTTTATCAATTATTACATCAATTTTATTATTCATCTAAACTTTCGTAATAAATATATTTATAATTATAAATCAAATAAAAAAAACATGGCAAAAGAAACAACAGAAGCGTTCTATAAGTTAGACGAAACAACAGAAGAACTTTTTATGGATGTCTTCAATAAGAAGTCATTTCCTGTAAACGTTGGTTTTCAATTTATTGGAAGCTCAAAACAAAAACAATTGATTAAGGTTACTAAAATCTCGGATGATTTTGTATTTGTTCTTAGAAAAGAACTTAAAGTAATAATCAACGAAGATCTTTTAAACGTCTTTGATGAAGAGTCAATCACTATTCTTATTGAACAAGAGATTGATAAAATCAATATCAATCTAGAAAGTGGTAAGATTAAATTGGTTGGAACTGATTTAAACACATTCTCTTCTATTGTCAACAAATATGGTGTTGAAAAAGTAGCAAGAGCCAACAAAGTTGAAGAACTTTATAGTGATCAACAAAAAGACGCTAAAGCGAACGAAGAATTTATTATTTAATTATGAGTATTATAACTACTAAATACATATCCGCTCTTCAGAAAAGATATGAAGCCGAGATGGCAGAAGCAGAAGCAAATATAGCACTTTATCTTTCGGGTTACAATCTTGCTGCAATTGGAGAACACTCTGATTTGATGGAAGAACAAGATAAATGGATCGAGAAATATACAAATGCTAAAGATAAATTGGAAACATTAAATTCTTTGGATTTAACAGACACTTCACAAACAAAACCAAGTGAAAGAATCAACAGCTAGGCTGTAAAAAAATAAAAATAAAAATATGTCAAATATTGAAACAAATGTGGTAAAACCAGAGATTAAATTCTTTGAAAATGAAACTGAAAATTTAGTAATTAATACTTCTAATGAAACTTTATTAGATAATAAAATCTCAACTATTGAGAATTTCATGACTAATAATGATGGTACTGGTAAAAGTGAAGAAGATAAAGATAATCTTTATAAAACATCACAAGAATTATGGAAAGAATATACTAACTCATTGAGAGATGTTAAGTATAATTTTCATCTTAATAGAGTTCAATGGAAATTCTTAACAGACTTAATTTTACAAAAATTAGAATATGATGTGAATACAGTATTCTTTGCAATTGAATTAACAGAGTTGTTAGGTACAATGAGAGACGTTAAGTATTCAAATGATAAAGAATTGGTTGCATTTCCTGTAAACGCCACAGAAATCACTTATATTTATCATTTAATTTCTAAACATAAAGTTAAAGGTCTTACTAAAGATTCTTATACTTTCTCAGAGGTTTTAATGAGAATTGGATCAATTAGTAAACTTTTCAATTATTATGATTCTTATGCAAAAAGCTTGTCTACTGACATTCAAAATTGGGTATCTTCATTTGAAGAAGGAGTTATTGTAGATAAAATCGAAAAGAAAAGAAAAAATAAAACGGTTGAAACTATAGAAGCAACTGTTGTTGAACCTACTTCTAATAACTAGTTTTTAAAAAAGTAAAAAAAAGAGGATCTTTTAAGATCCTCTTTTTTTTTATTTATTCATATAAACTTTTTGAATATCCGATTTTTCTTATTGGTTCAAATGGACCTATTATATCCATCATTCCGGACGAATCTACTAAATCTTTCAATCCTCTTATTTCATAGTTTTTTCTATCTCTATATACCGATCCGTATCCGTTTTCTGATGTGATTTCAACCACTATAAATGGATCTATGTTAGAATCTATTGCAAAATTAAATGGTGCGATTGGTGGTGTTTTATGAGGACCATTTTCTTTCATAGAAATAATTGAATGTGTTGCTCCTAATTTTGGTGGTCTTGGTATTTGTCTATATTCATCAATTGTTTGTACCGGTTCTAAATTTATTTCTTTCCATTCTGTTATATTTAACCAATTTTGATCATCACCCTGATCCAAAACAGGTGGTGTATTTTCGCTTAATCCAAATCCACTATATACAAATAATTCTCTATTGTATTTTACTATACTGGTTTTTGTGTAATTGCTATTTGCACTCCACTCCGTCACATCTTCATGTTTTCTGGGACTTTTTATTTTGTTATTATCTATAACAGATTCATATATCTTACCATAATAGATGATTTTATCCTCTTTCATGTAATTTGTAAAAGGTGCCCACTCTTTATATGTTTTATATGTTCTTATTTTTATTGTAAAGTATTCTGGTAATTCTAAATGTTCTTTATATTCGTGATATGGTTTAGGTGGATTTACTAATCCTGTTGGATTTTTATCTGCACCTATACCCTCTATAATTGTGTAAAAATCTAACACACAATTATAGATAGTAGAACCACTATTTACTGGCATTAAATAAGCTTCATTTAATTTGAACGTTACTGGTGTCATGTTTTCACGAATATTTACTATTCTCATATCATGTACTCTATGTGTTATTTGTGTTCCACTACTAAAATAAGAACGACCTGTTATATCTAATATTTTATGAGTTAATGGTATTATATTGCTCTTAAGCCAAAATTTCAATCCTTGTAGTTTGATTGTTATTTCATCCAAGCTATAATTTGATAGATTTGTACCTTCTTTGTCTGTTATTTGATATGTTAGATTAAATAGATTAGTTTCCTCAAAATTTTCATTTGGAAAAGTGTGTTTTATAAAATCATTTTCTGTCCATCCTTCTATGCTATTATCAAATATATCAGGTATCTCAACTTTGAATAATTTTGAGAAATTTTCAGAAGTTACGTCTACATTTTTATAGTACTCATTTAGTTGTAAATCATTATATCCAAAAAAGTTTATTGCATTTATTATGGATTTGTATGATCCTATATACGGATATATTAAGTGCTTCATCATAAGAAGCTCTTTTCTTTTTGTGTTTAAAAATTTCCAATCTACACCACCTTCTAATATGTCATATTCTTTAAATATAAATATCTCATTTGGTCCAATATTTTTACCAACATTTCCTAACTCAATTTTAAATCTAGGATCTTCTATATCAGTTTGACCAAGAGTTTTAAATCTACCAATTTCTCTATCTATTACTTTAAAAGTAGTTTTTAAATATGTCTCTGTACCTGTTGTTGGATATTCTAATATAATTGTACTTTCTTTTTCAAAGAAATCTGCACTTTGATTAAAAAAGTCTACTATTATTGTTTTTGTATATAATTCTTTTATTTTAACTATATAACCATTGTTATTTGATATGTATTTGTTTTTTGTATTTGTTATATCTTTTATTTTTATTTCCAAATATTGTCCTACTTTAAGACCTCTTCCTATAAATGTCTCTTCCGACATCATATTTAGTTTTATACTTCCTGTTCTAAATCCATTTTCTACAATATTTTCAAAATAAATTATAGAGTTTTTTGTAGCCATTATACTAAATTCAACCTCCTCTTTTTTGTATAATTGTAGATATGAGGAATACACACCTTCTTCTGGTGCTTTAAATCCTAAAAATAATTGTAATGGTGTTGGTTCTGTTGAGAAATCATCTTGATCATCTATATAGCTCAAGTCATATTCAATTTTATTAAATATTGTTTGTTGATACTCAGGTAAATTTGTTTTTTCTATATCTTTATTGGGGTATTTATTAAGTGGAACATCTTTGAATGGTTTTGGTCCAGTATATGCATAATTTCCGGTTTTTTTTAATTGGTCACCGCTTAAATCGTATATAAAAAATTCTGGACTTTGGTCAGTCAACCACTTCCAATAATATTTTACAGAAACGTCACCTTCAAAATTTTCTCTTGGTTTTCTAACACACTCATATGACTTCAACCAAAGATCTTTTGGTTTTACATAATTTGGATCTAAAGTTCCAAATTGTCCTTCATCTATTAAACTTCCTGTTGTACCTATTATTTCAATTGTACTATTAACGGTTGGTTTTATTATAAAAACATTTGATATTGATGGTTGTAAAGTCCATACCGATTTATCTTCTGGGTTGTATATTATTTTTTTATTTATTGCTTGGGTTGTTTCTGTATGTAGTGACATTCCATTCGCAGAGTCCAACACACATACTTTGTTTGTTGTATCTGATGCTAAATAAACACCACCATCATATTGATTTATTACCATTCTTCCATATATAGAAGGATTTTTATCAATGGTTATTGTATTATCGGTTAGATTTAGAGATCTAAATTTAAATGTTTTATCAGATATATTCATTTGTCCACTAAGATTATTGTAGATTACATCTACAAATTCACTCATGTTCATATTTGGAACTGATGCTAACAATCCGTTGTCTATTCTCCATAGTTGAGATTGAGCATAAACATATATGGATTCATTTACCGGTTCGTAGAATATAGAGGTTAAAGTCAATTGTGGTATGTTGTAGGATGTTTGTATATCTCTCGTTTTACCATCAACTCTGATAAGTATATTCGCATTTGTTGTTATATAAATATCTTTTTCGAATTCATTGTACACCATTTTTCCAGTTTTTGTATCACTTGTAGATGGAGTTATTAAATTTTTAACCAATTCGTTTTTATAACTAAAAATTGATATTATTGGATTGTTTTCATATGTTATATAGATATCACCATTGTCTAAATTTATTAACATGTCTGATGCTATACTTGTAAGTGTAATGCTTTTAATAACTAGATTCAAAACTGGATCGACAACCCATAATTTTGTTTTTGATAAACAATATAAATAGTTATTAAATGTATTGAATTCCATCTCTATACTATCTACGTTTCCTGTTAAATATATTGTTGATAGATATATTCCGGTATATGCGTCTACTGCACTTAAATTATCTCCTAATATAAATACGGAATTTGAAAGTTGTATATATTTTATATCAACTAAATTAGAAACACCTATTTGTCCGGATATGGCTAAGTTTATTGATTCATATGTATTTGTTGTATAGTTTACACCAAATGCACCATCTGTTGAAAAGTTTGAATCATATTGTATTTTATTAAATGGTCCACTACTAGAAGCTCCTGTAGCACCTGTACCTGTGCCTGGATCAATACAACTTGTTTGACCAAATCCTAAATTAAATGCTATTGTTACAAATCCAGATGATTTACACGGTGTTTTTTCTAATCCCCAAAATGGTCCCTCATATTTTAGTGCCATTGCTTTTGGATCTATTCCGATAAGATTATATTTTATATTTTGTAATGGGTATGGAGTATTGTTTATAGAAATAATTCTCCCTGTTGCAAATCCTGCATCCTCAAATGATGAGTTAGCATCTTCTTTTATAAGTTTTACTTCATTTCCTGTAATTATAACTCCTTTATTTCCTTTTATTTTATTTGTTATTACATAATCTGTTTGTCCTGGTAGCATTAACTTTCCAGTTTTTATTGTATAATCCAATCTTCTATCCGTTCTCTTTACATCAAACTTTAAAAGATTATTTATATTTTTAACTATTATACCATATGTTGCTAATAATTCGCCATGTTCTTCTACCCATGCTGCCAATGTTGCAGGAATGTCTGGTAGTTTTACAGCCGCGTTAGATGATGTTGAAGAAACTGTAGTACCAGTGTTGTCTAAAAATGTTCCATATATTGTTTGTATTTCATATGGTTTATTGTTTATTTTAAATTCTAAATTACCTCCTATTCCATTAAATAAAACTTTAGAGTGTTCTATGTGATAATCCGCGGTAGTTCCAACTTCGATTCTATTTATATCTATAGGTATATTTGGGTACTCTGACCTCACTACTATCGCGTTGAAAAATGGTGAGATATAACTACCTAAATATTCCAACTCTACAATTATTCCTAATTCTTTTAGTTTTAAATAATTTCTTGTTAACCAATTTCTTAAAGTTCTGTCAATTGTTCTTTCCATGTCTGGTGCTGCACCAGAATATATCCAATTTATTTCTTCTTCGTATGTTTGTTTGTTTATTATTAATTTTATTCCAAATTCATCCAAATCTGTAAAAACTATATTATATTTATAGTTTTCTGAATAATCATAATTCAGCTCTTGTATAAATTGTTCTTTTACTTCTACTAATCTTTCATTTGTTTGAAATGTGTTTCCTATCAGATATGAATTACAATTTGCAACTTCATTGTCATATAAAGTTGATAATTGTGAGTACTCTTGAAAACTTAGTGCGCTTGTTGAGATAAGAGAATTTGGTTTTCCAAATAATTCAATTGCTTTCCTAACTATAAAAGATTCTCTGTCACCAAGATTTGCCAAACAAGTACTTACTGTTTCTGTGTGATAAAAGTTAACTTCTGCATATTTAGTAGGATACATCAAATCTGCTTTTAATACACCTTTATTCATATAAAGATCTACATTTATTGAATTAAAATCATCTTTATACTTTTCTGCCGCCATTGATAATGTAACAGAACTACTCTGTGTATATACTTGCTCAAAATATAGTCTATCTGTTGTTAAGTATATCTGACAATTGTTTATTACTTCATCATTTAGTGATTGTTCTACTGATATATATTTTGGCTTTCCCCAATACTCTGTGTTTTCTGGAGTTATGTTTTTGGTAGTTGTGTTTGAATAATCATGTGTATATGATTTTACACATTGGTAAACATTGTTGTTGTATAACACTTGCTCATTTTCGGAATATATAATTAATTCTGTAATCTTTTTAAAATCCGGTAAGTAAGAAATTGTTAAAAAATTACTATTTAAGTTTGAACCTACTATTTTAAACTCTCTACCCGGTTTCAATATTTTAGGAAATAAACTTTTATTTCTAAATATTATTTTCCCGTTTGATATAATAAGACCACCATCATATATTTTAGGAACATCTGTTTTTGAAACCAATTCCATTATGATATTTTTATCAGTTGGTATATTTTTAACATAATATTCAAAATGTACTGCATCTGTTACATCATTTTCTTTGATAGTATAAACAC
>ENA-OSIY01001493-OSIY01001493.1-marine-metagenome-genome-assembly--contig:-NODE-1493-length-12424-cov-5.393456_pt1 | contig 12424 bp, 10 predicted proteins | sample MGYA00237884_ERZ534233 | MGnify/ENA primary metagenome ERZ534233 (study PRJEB26412, sample SAMN06343840) | marine metagenome | isolation source: estuarine water | place: USA: Columbia River Estuary... | reverse complement strand
ACCGGGTTGACCACCAAGCCCAACCACACCGCCGCTATATCCAGTGCTACGGTCTCGCGCCAATTGGGCAACTGAAAGCTAATCACATCCCCAGCTTTTAAGCCGAGTTTGGAGAGTGAGGTCGCCAGAGCCATAGCCTCTTTAAAAATACTGCCAAAACGGATGTGCTCGCCATTTTCTAAATAGATGGCGACCGCTTCGGGTGTTCTAAAAGCTTTGTCTTGAGCATAGTCAGCTAAATTTTTGGTACGTAGTCGCATTGTCGGCCTTAGGCTGCAGGTTTAAGTATTTAAACTGGATTGATCGAAGTGGCATTAAAGTAACCTAGATTATAAAAACATTCAATATTGTTTGTAATTTGGCTAAAGAGGTCGAAGCGCCTCACAGAGTCCGTTAGAACTTTCCCATGTTAATCAACAACCTACCCTTTTTAGTAGCCATAGATCGTAGCTAAAATTATCCATTTGAAGCTTAATTGACCGACAATTGAGTGAATAAAATAAGTTGAACTTTGCCAATCAGAGGTTTATATTCAGCGCAGTCGAATTAAAAAGCAGTCTCGATTGTTTTTTGTTTGCGGGGAGAGAAAGCGGAAAAATGCCGCCTTTAGTGGGTTACAGAGCATCTGCTTTGAACAAAATTATAATAATGTCCTGAGGGGATAAATCGATGAATTATCAGAAAAACTTTAAGAAGCAGGTGCTTCCAGCCCTGATTTCTGTATGTATGGTACCGCTGTACGCTAACGTAGCCGTTGGCGCGACCGTTCTTGAGGAAGTCGTTGTTACTGCTCGAAAGCGTCAAGAATCCATTCAGGATGTTCCTGTAGCCGTTTCCGCAATCACTCCTGGTCAACTAGAGCGCGGTTCCATTACAAGCTCTCTTGAGCTAGGTAAACTGGTTCCAAACGTAGAACTGCACGAAACTGCGATTGGCTCTGAATCTCTTAGCGCTTCAATACGTGGCATGAGCTACGATGATATTGAAAAGTCAATCGAACCAACAGTTGGTGTTGCTATTGACGGCGTATTCTTGGCCAGTAACTCAGGCGGTGTCTTTGACATGTTTGACGTTGAGTCTGTCGAAGTGCTCCGTGGGCCCCAGGGCACATTGTTTGGTCGTAACACTATTGGTGGCGTAATCAGCGTCAATAGAACGCAGCCAACTGGCGAATTTGGTGTCAAATTGGAAGCCACTTTTGGCGAAGAAGATCTGACTGATATCAAAGGCATTATTAACTTGCCTTTGGGTGATAGAGGCGGCGTCAAGCTTTCCTTTAAAGATGTTGAGTCTGACTCTCACGTCTACAACACTACGCTTAATGATCGTCGCCCAATGAAAGATTCATCGACTGCGTCTATATCGGTGAAATATGACCTGACTGACAACACAACTGCACAGTTAACTTATGATGATTATGATCATAACACCACCGCAGCTGACACCGTATTTGTCGCTACAGGGTTCCTCGCTTCGATCGGCTACAACGACGGTGCAGCGGCTTCCGAAGCGAACGATTGGAAAACATCTCCTCAGCTTAATGCGCTTACGGCGACTCTGGAGGGCGAAAACACGACCTTCAAATTATCCCATTCTGGCGACAACTACGAGATCAAGTACATCATGGGTATCATGGACTACAAAGAAAAAGTCCGTGAATCGTCTTGGGGAACACCTGGCGTGTTTTTCCCAGTTGATAGAGATCAAACCTTTAAGCAGACTTCCCACGAACTGCAGTACATTTCAGACCTAGATGGCCCAATGAACTTCGTTGCTGGCATCTACACGCTGGAAGCTGACTCGGACATCAGCTCTGGTCCAGTTCAAAACTTCCATGCTTTGCACTTTCTGGACAGCACTGCCTACTTTGGTGAAATGAGCTATGAAATCAATGATCTATGGTCATTTACTTTAGGCGCTCGTTACACTGAAGAAGAGAAAGAGCTCAATAGTCGCTCTTACCCGCAGGCTACAGGTAACGCGGCACGACTCGCCAACAGCTTCGATCCAGCTGATCTGCTAAATTTTGCCAACCCAACCTTCGAGGATAACAACACGTCATTCCGAGCAGTGTTGCAGCGCGAAATTGAGTCTGGAATGGTTTATGCCTCTTACTCAACGGGTTACCGCAGTGGTGGTTTCTTCAACCGAGGCATTACACCTTTAGAAACTCAGCCGTTTAAGTCAGAGGAAGTAACCAGCATAGAGTTGGGTCTTCGCAGCAACCCAACTGACAATACTCAGATCAACCTTACTGTCTTTAATGCTGAGTACACCGATAAGCAAACTACCGTTATTGTTCCTGCAGAAGATGCGCTCTGTGCAAAAGAGCAGAACGAAGCCGGTAGTGTGACCTGTTCTTTTGTTCGTAACGCAGGTGAGGCAACAATGAGCGGTATCGAGTTTGAAGGTGTGTACATGCCCTCAGATGCTCTTACGCTTCGCCTTAACTTTGGTACGCTTGACTCCGACTACGATGAATACGATTACAACGGCGTAGATATCTCCGCTCAAGCACGCATCCTGTATGCGCCAGAGTTAACCGCTTACCTAGGTGCTGAGCACACGTCAGAACGCGCTGGTGGCACACTGACTCTGAACGCTGGATTCAGCCACAAAGGTGAAGTAGAGACTCAGGCAGATTGGTCTACCTACAACCCTGTAACTGGCCCAGAAGTCACTATTGAAAGCTTCCAAACTTTGGATATCTCCGCTACCTACATGAGAGAAATGGGTAACGGCACTCTAAAAATACGGGCTTACGGTACTGATGTGCTAGAAGACGGAAACCGAGTAGGCCGCCGATATGATGCCGGCGCATTTGCTTGGGCAGAGCTAGTTCCCCGTCGTCAGATGGGTGTAAGTTTAGGATATGAGTTCTAAGTATCTGAACGCTTAAAAAGCAGTAACTAAAAGGCGGTTGAACTTGGTTCAACCGCCTTTTTTTATATTTTTCGCCTAACAAAACCACTAACAAATCATCCATAAAAAATAGGCACGCAACCATGCGACAAACTGAGACTACAGTACTTAACCGTCATATCGAGGATGGCATTCTGTGGCTAACGAAAAACAATCCTCAAGATAATTTTGGTATGTCTGTGGCCATGCTCAAGGCCATGGGCGAAGCTCTTCACAGTATTAGTGGCCAGCCTGATATACGCGCAGTCGTTATCGACGCCGGCGGTCGTGGCTTTCATGCCGGTGCAGTGGCCGTAACAGAGCTGCAACCTCGACTGGAAGATCTAGGCCGCGATGACTTTCAGCGGCTGGTAAAAATGGGCCATCAACTGGGCAGCCAGATTGCCGCACTGCCTATTCCGGTAGTTGGTATAGCCCGCGGCGGTGCCTTGGGTGGCGGCTTTGAGCTGCTACTGCGCAGCGATTTTCTCTACTGCCTTGATGGGGCACGCTTTAGCTTCCCAGAAGTGACTCTGGGCTTTGTTGCCGCCTGGGGTGGCACTCAGTTAGCGGCTCGACTAATGCCCTTTAGACGGGCTCAGGAGATGCTTTTACTGGGAGAATCGATCAGCGGCGTTCAGGCTGCGGAGTTTGGACTGGTGACAGGCTCATTTGCCACTCCTGAGCTCTTAGATGGACATCTAAGGGATGTACTGACCCGTTTGCGTCACTGTTCACCCGCATCGGTGCAATGGACTAAGGAATGCTTAGGGGCTGCCTGGGAAGGCTCTCTCGATTTGGGCTTAGATAAAGAGATGGAAGCGGAAACCGAAACCATGGATAGCGGCGACTTCCTCAGAGGCTTAGACGCCCTTGGCAGCGGCCAGATCTATGATTACAGCGCGGGAAAAGCCGTGGCAAAGAAAAGCCGCTGATGGCAGCGGCTTTTGGTGCTCTTAACTTTTCTTAAATGCGCTTTGCTTTTTTACTATAAACCCTAAATCAAAAACCCATTTCTGTGGCCGTAGGAATACGACGCAGAGTTTGGCCGCCAGAAATATCCAACATCCTACCCGTCATAAAGCACTCATCGGATAACAACCATAGCGCTGCGTTAGCCATATCATCAGTGCCAGGTAACTTACCCAGTGGAATCTCATTAACAAAGGCCTGCTCGATCGCTGGCATCGCCAGAAAGCCCTCGGTCATAGCACTGGGCGTAAAACCCGGAGATAGCGAGTTAACGCGGATATTCTGTCCGCCGTACTCCACTGCCGCTATACGCACTATATGATCTGCCCCGCTCTTGGTGCCGGCGTAAGCGGCCAGTCCCGGAGGCGCTAACAGAGCAGTCTGTGAGGAGGTTGTTACCACGGAGCCACCCTCTGCCATGCGTGCGGTCATATGCTTAATAAACAGCGTAGTGCCTATTAGATGGACATCGCAGTTCTGCTGCAATACTTCGCGACTGATATCGGCAATCGACGATGAGGTTTCAATACCGGCAAAGTTAATTGCGCCATCGAGTTTTCCGTACTGGGCTACAGCGGTATCAGCCAGAGCTGCAAGTTGCGCTTCATCAGTAATATCGCAACCTACTGCCATCGCGCCAATGCTATCTGCAATAGCCTGGACTTTATCCAATCTCCGCGCGGCTAATACCAGCTTAGCGCCCTCAGCATGACAGCGCTGTGCTGTGGCGGCGCCCATACTGCGCTCATCAGATGCGCCCAAAATAATAATGACTTTGCCTTCTAATCTACCGGCCATGATTGTGCCCTCTAAGTCCGTAATAAATAGTTTTCTTATTTTTTATTAAATTTTAACCAGCTGCTTGCCAAAATTATGACCGGCAAAAAGACCCGCCAGACCAGCAGGACATTCTTCAATACCCTCAAGAATATGTTCCTTGACGAGGATCTTGCCCTCATCAACCCACTGGCTTAACTGCTCTATCGCAGCGGGATAACGCTCCACATGATCGAGCACAATAAAGCCTTCCATATGGGAGCGACGAATCACTAACTGCATATAATTTTTCGGCCCCGGCGGCAGTGCTTTAGTTTGATAACCACTGGAAATACCCCCACAGAGAACCACCCGTGCATGGTTGGACAGATTGACCAGTGCCGAGTCGAGAATGTCGCCGCCAACATTGTCGAAATAGATATCGATGCTGTTTTTGCACAGTTCTTTCATGCGCTCATCGACAGATTCTGATTTGTAGTCAATCACGGCGTCATAGCCGAGCTCATCAATAAGCCACTGACATTTGGCCGGGCCTCCAGCGATACCGATTACACGACAGCCCATCAGCTTGGCAATTTGACCCACGGTGGAGCCTGTAGCCCCTGCCGCACCTGAAATTACCACTGTATCGCCAGCTTTGGGTTTGCCTATATCCAGTAATCCAAAGTAAGCCGTTAAGCCGGTGAGACCATAGATATGCAGTGGGTAAGCTATAGGTATCCCCTCGGGGATTTTTGATACTGGAAAGAGTCCAGTGCCATCGCTGATAGCATATTCTTGCCAGCCAAAACCGCCCTGCACACGATCACCCACCTGATAGTCAGCGTGCTTGCTGGCAATAATTTCCCCCACTGCCATAGAGCGCATCACTTCGCCGATGGCCACTGGTGGCACATAGCTGCGCACATCATTGAGCCAGCCTCGCTGGGCAGGCTCAAATGAAAGATACTGATTCTTGACCAAAAATTCGCCATCCACTAAATCGCGGATGGTCTCAGTCTCAAAGTTAAAATGCTCTGCGCTAACGGTGGTTTCAGGACGGGATTTTAGCGTCCACTTTTTATTGATTACTGGTGCTGTCATGGGGTGTACCAAATAGGTGATGAGTAGGCGCGATCTTGAATGGTTTTGGGTGCTCGGGGATCTATAACTGCACCAAAATATTTTTCGTCATAGGCAGTCCAGCGCGGGGTTGGAATCTGAATCACTCTGGCATAGTAGAATGCACGCTGGTCTGGATCGAACTCGGGATCAGTCCAAACTGCGGTTAATTCGGCGGCACCTATGCTATTGCTGTAGGTGACATTTTCACTGTCAACAGTATTGCCCACCGCGGGAATCTCGCCGGTTAACCAGCTCTTCTTGCGGCCATCGGAGAGGGCCACATCAAATATCTGCTCCGCCGTTTCGCCACTGGCATTGAGCCAGCCTTTAATAATCTGTACACGATCCAAGTTGGCACCATCTGGATCTCTGGTGGCGGCGACCATAAAGCGTGGGGCTTTAGCCTCGGGACCGCGGGTTAAATCGCCCCCCATAGGAACGCCCTTTGCATAGCCTATACTGGCGTAATCAGCGCTCAGAACATCTGCCTGTGCATATTCCCAGCCACCAAAAAAGCGCAGCTTAATGCGGGTGCCCGAGGTGGCATAGACTTCGCGACGCTTAATCGCATCAAAGATCGACTCGCGAGTATTTTCCTCAGACCAGACCGCTGTCAGACCGGAGGATACTAGCCGCCAGATTTTCTGTAGCTGATCCGCCATACGTTTTTCGGTGCGGTCCACTGAGGGCTCATCATGGGCAAACTTACCAAAGAAGTTATCCTCATTGGTGGTGGCCATGCCGGTGTGAGAATCGGTGCTACCGATAATGCCAAACTTAAAGGGGTTGGTACCCAAGTTAGCCTCGTGGCGGAGACCTTCGCGGAGGGCCGAGCGGGTATATTCGTACTGCAACATTTCCGGTTCTTTGTCCGTGCCTAAAGTGATATTGCCCTGATCCCAGGTTTCAAAATCGGCAAATTCGTCATCTGGAGACAGGTAAGGATGTGCTTCACCATCGCCTTTTACCTGAGTGGTCTCATAGACCGGTTCCCAACGTGCACGTTTGCGGGCATAGGACGCATCTAGGGGCAGTCCGTTTTCCCGGTTCGGCGAAAACATGCGGCCATTACTGACATTACCATTGTGGGCAATGGCAAGTACTTCACCCCCGGTTTGCTTTTCATAGTCCGCTAAGGCGTCCCATAAATCTTCCGGGTCATTGCTGTGCTGTGCCGAGAAAGGCGTCATCTGAGATGCGGTCTCGGCACCGTCTTTATAGATCACCACCCGGTGAAGGTTGTCGCCGGTAATCATGGAGGTCCATTCGTAACCCACAAAGGCAGTAAATAACCCTGGCTCATTGTATTTATCAGCAACGGCAGACGCCTCCTGCCAAATAGAGCTGCGCAGGCTGTCGGGCGTCAGATACTCTGGTTCACTGGTCTGAATCGCGTCTGAGAATGCCAGAGCTAAGCTCATCATATCCCCTTGACGCATTAACTCTTTCCAGTCCGCACCCATTTTCCAATCGTCTAAACGGGGATCATCGAGGGCCATCTGAGCATAAATACCCAGATATTCCGCATGATCTGTCACCGCTAAAAAATCTAATGGGCGACGTAATTTGGCCGGCATGCCATTATCCGCCTGAACCGTTTCACCACGGGCAAACTTAAACGCCTGATCTTTGGTCAGTCGCGTCTGTAAAATATAGGCATCGGCTGAGAGTTGAGAGTGCAGGTGCAAATCACCCCAATAGAGGTTTGTCATACTGTCTCGCACCGGTGCTGAGTAGAGCAACTTTTGATCCGCGAGCGAGGGCTCTGCCGCGTTTGCTGGCAACGCCAACGCAGCCAGTAACGAAACATAAATAAGTTTATGCATTATTGTTTTTCCTATTTATAAACATTTACTCGGCTACTTCAATCCGAATCAACTGCCCCTGATTTTTATTCGGCAGCCAGACGGTAATACGATCGGCGGAATTATCGACCACGACTTTGCGCGCATCGTATTCCACCGGCATAAGATATTTGACGACCTTTCCAGTCTCTGGATCCAGCCGCAACAGGCGGTCGGAACCGGTGCTGGATATCCAGATTTTGCCATTGCGATCTGGGCGTGCGTAGTAGGGAGAGATATGTCGCGGCTGCAGCGGATACTCGGTAATTTCGTCATTATCGAGATTGATCACCGCCACATTGTCAGCAAAGAATTCGGTAAACCAAAAACCATTATTGGTATCTCTATAACCTCGGCGCGGATAAGCATTGGGCGTCGGTGTCGGCACTAGGCGAACATTGCCTTCTCCATCAGAGCGGGCAATAGAGGACGCTTCAGGTGCGATGCAGAGGAAATTCCCCGCGGCATCCTGATCCATCATGTAGCAGTAATTTAATTGGCCGACTCGATCGGGATCTGTGGGGAATGGTTTGTCATCAAAGAGCATTATGCCCTCACCCACTTCACCGCTTTCGATATCCAAGCGGAAGGCGTGCTCATGGCGAATACCTCCCTCGGGTATGGAGGTGATACCTGTTGCCCAGAGTCCCTTTTCACCGGCTCTCACTGGCCCTAAAAAGGGGTTTTTCCAGATCACCGGCAAATCAAATGTCTGCCAGGTTTCAGTCTCAGGAGAGAACGCCGCATGCTTATTGCCGCCTATACCTACCCAGACGGTATCGGTGCCATCCACCTGAATATCCTGAACACCGACAATACGACTGAGGCCCTCTTCCGGCTCGGGTAAAAAGTTCGGTGCCGGCCATTCGGAAAATTCGCCACTGCGGGGATCGAGCTTGCCAATAAAATCCCACCCGGTATTGCCGTACCAAACATTGCCTTTTGAATCTACATCCAGATCATGGATCACGCTGGGCTGCCGGGGAATCGGGTACACCGTGACTGTGGCATTGGTGCCTTCACCTGAAGGGCGCGGCAAGGTTTTTAACGGGTAATCCCAGGTCGACTGCCCCTGACTGAGATTAACTGTGGCTAAATACTCTGCTATATCAGTAGCTTTGCGTCCGTACCAAATAAAATCTTCTAGGGGCAGCGGGTGGCGCACTATCTGGATACGATCGGCGGAGGCATGGTCCGTCTCATAGGTGTGCATGCGCTGAATCACCTGAGTAAATTGCTCTGCGTTATAGCCGGAGCGAGCAATGCGCTCGAGGCTGTGGCAAAAACCACAGTTGACCATATTGCGCACCAGCAGATCTTTTTCTGCCTCGCTTCCGGGGAAACTTTTCACCCAGTCCAGAGAGGTTAGATGAGAGGCTAGGCGCAGTGGGTCGGTAACCGCCTGCAGAGACAGCTCGATTGATGATGGGCGATCTTGAGTAATCACCACCTGCTGGGCGCTGGATAATTCATAGCCAGCGGCTCGCACTGTGACCTCATAGGTGCCGGCATTAAGACGCTCGCGCCTAAGACTAAACTGACCGGTGGCATCAGAGGTCACTGCGGTCAACAGGGATTTATCGACTCCCCGAAGAATCACCACAACCCCTTCCATAAGCTGTTCTTGGGGTGAAGACACTACCCCCGTGAGAGCAATATCAGGTGATCGGTTATCACGCTCAGTGCAACCCGCAGCCGCTAGCAATACCAATAAACTTATTCGAATAAACATACTCAAACTAGACCTTGGTTGCATACTTAATCCTCTTTGCTGGAGAGCGGCGTCACTATCTCAATTAGGTTGCCATTGTTATCGCGGATAAACAGCAGGCGAACCCCTGCCGCATCAAAATCGGTTGGCGGCAGTTCAAGCTCGACTCCACGACTGACTAACTCTGCCGCCACGGCGTCTACATCGGCACTGCGAAAGGCAATGTGCACATAGCCGCGGTCGGACATGGCAGTGAATACATCTGGGGCAACTTCCTCAGCCTGAAATGCCTCCGGGGTACCTACCACTTCGATCATAAAACCATTGGCGGCTATATAGCCCACATCCACCTCGGCGTAGCCCTCGATGTCCCACTCGCGAAACACTTCAAAACCGAGAATATTGTGATACCAGTCAACGGTGCCCTGATAGTCTGCGGTGGAAATCATAATATGATCGGCACGCATAAGAGCCAGTGGATTCGGTATCCGGGAACTGTCTTTTTGTGAAAGGTCTTCAGCAAACGCACCGGCGGTAATAGCAGACATGATCATGGCAACAACAATGGCTTTAAACATTTTGATTACCTCAGCTGATCAGAGTTAATAATGTCGGTGCTCACATCCGGGTGCACATAGTCATTGAGCAACTCGTGGAAACGCTGCACGCGCTTCTCCTGATGAGTCAGTATGCAGCCACTAAATCCGCGGGAATTAAGCCCCTGCTGCTGACTGGTGCCAATACTTAAATCCTGATCCGCTACATAGCCCACCGACTGACCGTCGCCATAAACACTGTGACGATTTTCCGCCCATTCCAATGGCATGGGCCCAATGGGTGTTTCCACTTCGGTCATACCTTTAACTGGCGGCGCTATCACCCAGTGATGGAAAACACATTTCTGCGGATCCGTTGGATGGGGTTCGGTGCGCAGTATCTGGCACTGCTCCGGTGACATGGTAATGGTCAGATTGGGGAACAATGTGCAGTGAAAATAATCCACCAGCTGCTGATCGCTCATATTTTCATAGTTGGTAAAACCGCGCTCCGGGCCAAGACGGCGTTTGGCGGCGATAATCGCCTCGCGGATATCACCGGTATGACCGTTAAAGTCGGCTGGATCTACCTCCCAAGCGCGAGCCACGTCATCTAGCGGTGAGGGCACTTCGCCAGTATGGAACTCTGGATTGCGGGTGGTAGCCTGATGGCCTTTCATCCACATAGCGTTATGACCGGTTTCATACATCTCAAATAACGTATCCGGCAGACCATCATTAATAAAGGTCGACAGTTCTGGGTGGATGGTGGGCAGGTGATAACTTTCATTAAAGTTATCGCGGATAATTTTCCAATTAAAATCGGCATCTGCCGACAGATACATCACTCGTATCCAGTTATCGAGACCGTAATCTTTAAGGCGTTCTGGCAATGGCGCCAGCCAGTCCAATAGGGGTTTTACCTCTGAGTCCATGCAGTAAAATATAAACGGTCCCCAGGTTTCACAGCGCACTTCGCTAAGCGTCACTTTGCCGCAGGGATTGCCATCGGGAAAATCATCTGGGTCTTGAACATTGACCAACACACCGTCGGGGGCAAACTGCCAGCCATGGTAGCCACAGGTAATGCGGTCACTGCCGCCAATATCACCCAGCACTAGACGGTTGCCACGGTGGGGGCAGGAATTATAGAAAGCTTTGATGCTGCTGTCGGCCTGACGAATCATAATCACCGATTCGGTGCCCAGGTTATGGCGCACATAGTCCCCTTCCTGTTCTAACTCAGCGACCATGCCACCCAGATGCCAAACCTTTGGCCACAGATGCTGGTTCTCCAGCGCCATAAACTCTTGGGAGATATAGCGGTCCGCGGTGATGGTGTCGCCGCGCACAGGAATATCAAAACCCTTGGCGTAGCGGGACGTGTCAGATGGTGCGCCCATAATATGGCTCTCTATAATTGGCAGTGCTGATTAATAAAAAACAGGTCGAATAGACTGCAATAAAAAGAAGCTGACCAGCTAAAAGGTTTTGCTGTTTAACAAAACCTATTAGCTAATCAGCATTCCCGGGGATTACTTTGAAATAAGACCGCCATCAACCACCAGCTCAGCGCCAGTGACATAGCTGGATTCATCGGAGGCTAAAAACAGTACACAGTTGGCCACTTCCACTGGATAGCCCATACGACCAAATGGCACGGTGTCGCCAAGCTTTTCAAACTCATCTGGATTATCGCGACGGGAGTCATTTTGAATATTGGTGTCGATTAAGCCTGGGTGCAGAGAGTTACAGCGAATACCATCGGCAGCATGTTCCAGGGCAATACTCTTACTGAAAATTTGTACACCGGCTTTAGCAATACCGTATACCGAGACGCCGGGAATGCCGCGCAGTGCAGCAACAGAAGACATATTGACAATAGAGCCGCCACCGGAGGCGATCATTGCTGGCAGGGCTTTTTTACAGCCGAGGAAGACACTGCGAATATTCACATCCATCTGCAGATCGTAGTCTGCCGTGGAGTATTCACTGATCGGTCGCATAACCGCAATACCGGCATTGTTAACCAATATATCCAGACCGCCAAAGCGCTCTACGGTGGCATCAATCACTTCCTGCCAGCGCTGCTCATCGACCACATTTTGCTCCATAGTCAGTACTTCAGCACCTAGGGCGACCATCTCTTTTTCGGCGGCAGCCAGTCCAACCATATCGATATCGGTCAGTACCAGTTTGGCACCCTCTTGGGCAAAGCGCATAGCAGTGGCATGGCCGAGGCCCGGGTTAGAGGCAGCGCCGGTAATAATCGCAACTTTATTGAATAATCTAGACATGGAATTTTCCTTATAATATTTTTTTAACGTGCTTTAAATTTAGTTTTTTTTAAAATTAAATTTGTATGCAATAAAATCATTCAATCTATTTAAGCGAGACCACCGGCACAATCAGGGTCTGTTGCAAAGTGAAAAAAGACCATTCGTTTTTACCGAATGACCAAGCAACCATACCCTTTGCGTGATATGTGATTGCAGTTTCATTTGAAATCCATTGTCTAGGGATTCCTGAAATATCTAATGCTAAAACAGACATGAGTTCTCCTATAAGTGTATTTAGAC
>ENA-OSIY01001492-OSIY01001492.1-marine-metagenome-genome-assembly--contig:-NODE-1492-length-12433-cov-22.875931_pt1 | contig 12433 bp, 17 predicted proteins | sample MGYA00237884_ERZ534233 | MGnify/ENA primary metagenome ERZ534233 (study PRJEB26412, sample SAMN06343840) | marine metagenome | isolation source: estuarine water | place: USA: Columbia River Estuary... | reverse complement strand
TCCTATAACAGGATCTACTGCTGGGCAGTATAATAGTGGTACAAGTAGTTACTACCTGGCAGGTGGCGGCTCCGGAGAAAGTAATGATGGTACATCAGTACTAGGTGGTCTTGGTGGAGGCGGCCGTGGTGGCCCTATTGCAACCGGAGGGTCAAATGGTACTGCAAACACCGGCGGTGGCGGTGGTGGAGGAAGACCGACTGAAGGAGCCGGTAACGGAGGTTCTGGAGTTGTGGTTATTCGTTATCAGGGTTAATTTAACCTTTCTTACGCAATTTGTTTGACTTTTCTGCAAAAGCTGTTATAATAAGTACTTCTCAGGAGATTTATTATGACAGCAAAAATGTTTAGCGGTGACCAAAAGATCAAACTAACACAATTGGTAAACGAAGGTATGGCAGTGATGCACGAAATCGATACCCTTAATGGTGGACTCACCGACACAATCAAAGCAATTGCAGAAGAACTTGAAGTTAAACCAAGTACACTAAAGAAAGCAATTCGCATCGCTCACAAAGCAAGTTTAGGTCAAACTAACAAAGACCACGAAGAACTCAATACTATCCTCGAAACTGTTGGCAAAACCCTCTAATGTCGTATGTAGATGCTATTCATAGCAGGGACGAAGACCGTATCTATGTAGTAGAACGTTCACCTCAGGGTAAACGTGAATATAAAGAGTATCCTGCTAACTACGTTTTATACTACCCTGATCAAAAGGGTAAACACCGTAGCATCTATGGTGAACCTGTCAGTAGATTTAGTACTCGCAAGCGCACAGAGTTTGAAAAAGAACGTAGAATTCATTCTGGTAAAAAACTTTATGAGTCTGATGTTAATGCAGTATTTCGTTGCTTGTCAGAAAACTACTTAGGGGTTGACGCACCTAAGCTACATACATGTTTCTTTGACATTGAAGTAGACTTTGATCCAGTCAAGGGATTTAGTCCTACTAGCGATCCATTCAATCCTATAACAGCTATCAGTTGTTACTTAGACTGGCTCGACCAATGTATCACACTAGTGATTGCTCCTAAACATATGTCTAGTGAAACAGCCTTAGAAATCACTAATGAGTTTGAAAACACTATGCTTTTCAAAACTGAGAAAGAAATGTTTGATGTTTTCTTTCAACTAATAGATGATGCTGATGTGTTAACTGGTTGGAACTCTGAAGGCTATGATATACCCTACATGGTCAATCGTGTTACTAGGGTGATGAGTAAAGATGATACACGCAAGTTCTGCTTGATGGGTCAACTACCTAAAGCTAGAGAATACGAACGATTTGGTAAGAGTGAAACAACATATGACTTAGTAGGTCGTATTCACTTAGACTATCTACAACTATACAAAAAGTATAACTATGAATCACGCCACAGTTATAAACTTGATTCCATCGGTGAGATGGAAGTCGGGGAGAACAAAACACAATATGAAGGTACTCTTGACCAATTGTATAACAAAGACTTTAAAAAGTTCATTGAATACAACAGGCAGGATACTATGTTGTTAGTGAAAATTCACAACAAACTTAAGTTTTTAGAATTAGCTAATCAACTTGCACATGAGAACACAGTACTGCTTCCAACAGTAATGGGTTCAGTGGCAATGATTGAGATGGCAATTTTTAATGAAGCACACGAACGTGGCTTAGTAGTTCCAGATAAAAAACGAAAGGTTGAAAATGAAGAAGATGTCCAGCAGGCAGCAGGTGCCTTTGTTGCTACGCCGAAAAGAGGTATGCATGAATATGTCGGAGCAGTTGACATTAACTCACTCTATCCCTCGGTTATTCGTGCCCTCAACATGGCAGGTGAAACCATCGTTGCTCAAGTCAGACAAACAATTACTGACCAATATATGCACGACAAGGGCGAACGATTAGCAAGTGAGAAGAAACGTCACAAAGAAGGTGATGATGCTGTTACAGGATCTATTCTTTGGGAGAATCTATTTGGTGCATTAGAGTATACCGCAATTATGAACCAAGAACGTGGTACTATTCTTACTGTTGATTTTGAAGATGGTCGTAGTGTAGAAATGTCAGCGGCAGAAGTTTGGAAGATGATATTTGATAGTCATAAGCCCTGGATGTTAAGTGCTAATGGCACAATCTTTACTTATGAGAAAGAAGGTGTCGTTCCCGGTCTACTCACACGATGGTACTCGGATCGTAAAGAGATGCAGAAAAAACTCAAAGAAGCAACTACCACAGAAGATAGAGAGTACTGGGATAAACGACAACTTGTTCGTAAGATTTTACTTAACTCAGCGTATGGAGCACTATTGAATGAACATTGTCGTTTCTATGATAAACGTATCGGTCAATCTGTAACACTATCAGGAAGACAGATTGTTAAACATATGATGAGTACTATCAATGAAACAGTTGAGGGCATATATTCACATGACGGCAATGCTATTGTATATGGTGATACTGATAGTTGTTACTTTACAGCTTATCCTACACTAAAGCCACAGATTGATAGTGGTGAATTAGAGTGGAATAAAGAAACTTGTATAGGTTTATATGATGGTATTGCTGAACAAGCAAATGAATCATTTCCCGCATTCATGGAACGTGCGTTTCATGCCCCACGTAAGAACGGTGAGATTATCAAAGCTGGTCGTGAATTGATAGGTGATCGTGCTATCTTTATTGTTAAGAAGCGGTATGCTATTAACATCTTTGACAAAGAAGGTAAACGTAAAGATAAAAATGGAGACTTGGGTGATATCAAAGCTATGGGTCTTGATTTGAAACGTGCTGATACACCTAAGTATGTACAAGAATTCTTAATGAATATACTACAAATGGTTCTTCAACAAGGTAAAGGTCGTACTGAAGTTATTGAGGCTGTAAAAGACTTCAAACGTGTACTAACCGCACAAGATAGTTGGACTAAGGGTTCTCCTAAAGGTGTAAACAAACTTACAATGTATGGTGACTTAGAAGCTAAGAGTAGTACGGGTAGAGCTAATATGCCCGGTCACGTAAGAGCCGCACTTAACTATAATTACTTACGTAGAGTTAATAGTGACCAATATAGTCAAAAGATTATTGATGGTATGAAAGTTGTTGTATGTAAACTCAAGCCAAATCCATTAGGGTTTACAAGTGTGGCATATCCTGTAGATGAATTACGACTACCCAAATGGTTTACTGAGTTACCGTTTGATGATTCAGCTATGGAACAAACGTTAGTAGATGAGAAGATTGATAACTTATTAGGTGTATTAGGTTGGGATATTCGTAGCAATACAGATACCAATAGTACATTTGATGATTTATTTGTTTTCGGTTAAATTGGTGTTGCTATTCGCAATATATTCCGTTATAATACACATTATAACTACCTAAATAGTTTAAACAAAGGAAAAACATGAAAGATAATTTACAAGATTTAATTCAACATACACATGGCTTAGGCTGTATTGAGTTGATTAAAGTCAGTGGAACTGACACAGAGACAACTGTAAACGCAGTAGCAGAAGATAAATCTGTTATCGTTAGTGGTGTGCTTAAACATCCTAGCGTAGAGTTTATTGGTGTATTTGGTATGCCTAACTTAGGTAAACTAAAAACAATTCTAGGCTTTGATGACTATGATGAGCATAGTAAAATTACTGTTACACGTGTCAAAAAAGACGGAGTTGATGTACCAGAATACATTCACTTTGAAACAAAAGCAGGTGATTTCATTAACGATTATCGTTTGATGAGTAAAGCTATTGCTGATGAAAAAGTTAAGACTGTAATGTTCAAAGGCACTACTTGGGGTGTTGAGTTTGAACCCACTATAGCTGGAATTCAACGTCTAAAGCGTCAAGCAAGTGCCAATAGTGAAGAAAAGAACTTTACTACTAAAACAGAAAATGGTAACCTAATGGTTTACTTTGGTGATCCGTCAACACACTCAGGTAACTTTGTGTTTCATCCCGGTGTTACTGGTACATTGAATAAAGCATGGATGTGGCCTGTTAAAGAGTTCTTAAGCATCATGGATCTACCTGGTGATAAGATTATTCGTATCGGTGATGCTGGTGCAACAGAGATTGTAGTTGACAGTGGTTTAGCAGTTTATCGTTACTTACTCCCAGCTCAAGCAAAATGATTAGAAGTATTCACTCTAACAGTCCCTTTATAACAGTATCAGGCGGCAATCCTGGATCTACCCATATAGGTAACTATAACAATAGTTCCGGTGCGGGTAATATGAGATATAATCCTAGCAATCAGAATATAGAAGTGTATGACGGTCATATTTGGATTATTCTCTCAGCACATCACGCTACCATAAACTTAGACAGTGAAGCAGTTAGTTTGTTAGAATGGGCACGTAAAAAACGTAATGAGGAACTTGAGATGGAACAATTAGCTCAAACTAATTCAACTATCAAAGACCTTGTTACGCAAGTTAAAGAAAAACAAGAACAAATAAAAATTGTTCAAACATTGATTAAATCAGAAGTAGTTTAATGGAACAAGATAATCTATCAGCAAAACAAAACCCAGATTGGGCATTGTTCTTACCCGCAGTCAGTAGTTTTTATATCTCTGGCTTAGGTAAACAACGTAAAGGTGAAGAGTACTTTGACTCTGCACGTATCCCTGCTCAATTCAACGGTGATGTAGAGAAACTAAACTTCTTAAATAGTAAAGAGGGTCTCTATTATTACAAATGGGGGTTGTATAGTGCTGGTCATGCTAACTTAGATACTACTAAAGACGATCCTAGTGAATCAATAATTAGAGAACGTGAAGCTGGTACATTTATGTTAGGTGACTCTGGTGGATTTCAAATTTTAAAAGGTCAATGGCCAGCTGATTGGAAAGATCCTAATTGCCCTAAAGCTATGATTAAGCGTAAAGCAGTATTGAATTGGATGGATACATATATGAACTATGGTATGTGCCTTGATATTCCTTCACAGTCATTAACTACCTTTAATATGAAGGATCCTAAAACAATTGAAAAAGATAAAGAAGGTAATGATATTCCAGGTAGTGGTGTAAGTCTTCATGGTATTAGTACCATTCAGGAAGCTATTACTGCTACTCATATCAACAACGAATACTTTATTAACAATCGTTCGGGTAAATGTAAGTTTTTAAATGTATTACAGGGTCGTACACATACACAATCAGATGATTGGTATGATGAAATGAAGAAGTATTGTGACCCAAACATCTATCCAGACAATCACTTTAATGGTTGGGCATTCGGGGGACAGAATAAGATTGACGTACACTTGATGCTAACTAGAATGATTGATATTATCCATGATGGATTGTTAGTTGAAGGTAAACATGATTTGATTCATTGTTTGGGTACAAGTATCTTAGAGTATGCTGTGTTGTTTACTGATATTCAACGTGCTATTCGTAAGTATCATAATCCAAAATTACTTCTTACATTTGACTGTGCTAGCCCATTCTTTAGTGCGGCTAAAGGACTAGCTTATTTCAATACTAACATTGAGCATAATAAGAAATGGTCATACAGTATGGAAAAGACTGCTGAAAAGAAAAGTTATGCTAATGATACCCGTAAATATCGTGATGCTGTATTAGCTGAAGGCATCCATAAAGTCTTTACAGATAGTCCAGTAACTGATAAACTAGTAATGAAGGATTTGTGTTATCGTGGTCAAGGATTCTTAGGACAACATAATAAAGAAACTAAGACTAGTTGGGATACATTAAGTTATACCCTTCTTCAAAGTCATAATGTTTGGATGCACATGAATGCTGTTCAAGAGGCTAATCGTCAATATGAACAAGGTATTGTTCCTAAGATGCTTATTCATAAGTTTGAAGGTAGTAAGTTTTTTGGTGAGTTAGTTGATGAAATATTCAGTAAAAAAACTAAACAAGAAGCTATTAACTTGATTGACTATCATAGTAGATACTGGATGCAGTTCCAATCAGGTAGTCAGGGTATCAGTGGTAAGAAAACTGAAAATGCAATGACTAACTTTGACAAATTTTTTGACGTAATAGATACACCAAAATTTGAAGAAATAATAGAAGATAGCGATGATGCTATGAATGAAGCACTCGGGGAGTAAAGGATTATAAATGAATATCCCTTTAGTATTTAAACCTAATATTGAGTTCAATCCTAATAAACGAACGTTTGTTAAAGAGAATGTCATATCATCTACTGTATGTGATGAGATAATTGATTTCGGAAGAAATAATGTTGTTAAAGGTATTAATAAATATCCTGGTTTATTTCAAATAAGTTTTAAGACATGTTTGTTGCCATTAGATCATTTTATTCATTCATTGTTACAAGAAGTATGGGATGAGGCTAGTAATTTTATAGGGACTACCATTGATTTGGTAGAACCTTATGAATTAAAACAATACAACACAACAGATTTTTTTGGTAAGCATACAGATAATTATAATAGTCTTTCCGAAGATATTGACAGGAAGATAACAATGAGTATACAATTGTCAGATGATGAAGATTATGTTGGGGGAGACCTACTTATTTTAAATCAACAATCGTCTAGGAAAAAAGGTAGTATTATTGCTTTTCCTAGTTTATTCACACATCAAGTAAACCCTATATTAAAGGGTGAAAGATGGTCATTAATTAGTTGGGCTTGGGGCCCTCAATGGAAATAGGATTACAAATGATAAAACAACATGAACAATCAATAGCAGAGAAACGTTCTCGCATTAAAGATAAAGCATTACGTACAATCTTTGTACGTTTTCAAAAAGAAGGTATTCATAAATACCCAGCGGCAGCAACAGACCCAGCACTTGCTACAGGTGATGAGTATGATGTTAGCTTTTTAGCTACTCCACATAGACACATCTTTCATTTTGATGTGGCTATTGAAGTATTTCACAACGACCGTGATATTGAGTTTATTCAGTTTAAAAGATGGTTAGAGAATCAATATTCTCAAGGCATTCTACAATTGGATTACAAAAGTTGTGAAATGATTAGTGATGACCTCTATGAAGTCATTGCAACTCGGTATCCAGATCGTAGTATCGCTATTCAAGTATCAGAAGATAATGAGAATGGTGCTCATATTGTCTATAACACAACAACAAATTTACATAAACTCGCTATTTAAAGGAATTAAAAATGGCAAAACAACAATCTAACCCACGTGTTCAACAAATCTTTGAGGACCTAGAAAACTATCTAGCATTCTGTCAGGACTATGGATACAAGTTTGATGAATCAACACTATATGATATGCGTGTATTTGCATATCGTCAATTTACTAAAGCAGTAACTGGTAAGTGGGCTAAAGATCAATGGCAGGAAGACGCACGTCCATGAGAAAATTGTTTTACATGGGTCTTGAACCCTATAAAGCACGATACACTCTACAGTTACAAGACTGGAATGAGAGTGTATTCAAACGAAGAGGCATTAAATATGTTATTGTTCCCGGTGAAACATTAACTAATGACCAAGCTATTGTTACTGGACAAGTATTAGATGCCCATGGACGTACATACTTTGGTATGAGTCAATTAATGAATCTAGTAAAGATGATGAAACAAGGTGAGTGTAGTTATGAAGATATTGTATACTTTGAAGATATGTTTCAGCCGGGCATTGAAAGTCTTCCTTATATAATTAAGCAAGTTCCTATTAATCTCCGTCCTCGTATATTTGTCCGTTGTCTTGCTCAGTCAATCGATCCGGATGATTTCGTACATGTATGGGGCATGAGTGAGTTCATGGGTCACTATGAAAAGATGGTTGACTCATTCGTTGATGGTGTACTAGCATCTAATGAAGAAATGGTAATGCATATGAAAATTGCGGGTTGGAAGGCTCCCATCTACAATATTTCAGGATTAGCATTTGGCAAAGAAGAAGTTCGTGGTCGTATCAACAATAACATTAAGCCATTCAATGGACGTACAATGCGTATTGCATTCAGTGCAAGATGGGATCAAGAAAAGCAACCAGACTTTTATATGGATGTGATTGAAGAATTCTACAACCGTTATGGTCAGAAGGATCGTCATGGTGTATATCGTGGTGTAGAATTCTGTGTATTCAGTGGTAGTAAACTAAAAAGCAACAACGATAGTTATATGAAGCGTACACAAGATATGCAAAATCGTGGGTTATTAACAGTACATGAAGACCTAGATAAGAATCAATATTATGAATTGTTAAATGATACCAGAGTATTGTTTAACTGTGCATTACAAGATTGGGTAAGTAATACAGTAAGTGAAGCAGACAGTTTAGGTTGTAATGTATTGTATCCAGCATATCGTAGTTTCCCAGAAACGTTTGCAAATGACTATACAAGATTGTACACTCCTTGGTCAGTTGAAGATGCGACAATTAAGTTATATAATATGTTACATCAGCCGCATGTGAATCAAGGTAAGATCAGTGATTGGACTGATGGTACTATTGATAGAATCTGTGATATTCTAGAGGGTAAGGGACAAGCTTGGTTGCGTATGGATACAGATTATCGTAAACATACAAAAGAAAATAAATACTAAAAGGAGATTATTATGTTTGAAACAACTTATACAGATAATGTAAATTATCGTTCAGCAGATGAGATTAATTCGGCAATGGGCCGTGTTTACGGTCACATGAGTCTAGCAGTAATTGTGTCGATGTTTGTTAGCTACTTTGTGGGCACAAGCCCGGAGTTACTACAATTCTTTTTTACCGGAATGCTTAAGTGGATTGTAATATTTTCACCACTAGTAGCAATCTTTGGTGTTAGTATGATATTGGCTAATAATCCAAGTAAGAGTGTAGCACAACTTTGTTTACATGGCTTTGCGGCACTGATGGGATTGAGCTTTGCTACAATATTTGCTGTGTTCACTATGGGCTCAATTGTTAGTGCATTTATGGGTGCGGCTATCTTGTTTGGGGTAATGAGTGGATATGGCTATTTTACTAAACGTAATCTAGATAGCATGGGTAAGTTTATGTTTGTAGGCTTAATTGCTATCATTATTGCAAGTATTGTCAATATCTTTATTGGTAGTACAGTAATGCAAATGGTAATTTCTGCAATAGCAATCATCATCTTCCTTGGCTTAACAGCATATGACACACAAAAGATTCGAGAAGAAGTTAGTTACAATACTAGTGATGCTGTGGAAGTTCGTGGCGCACTAACACTCTACATGGATTTTATTAACTTGTTCTTAAACTTGTTAAATCTATTTGGAGATAGGAAATAATCATAACACAAAAGTGTACTGATTAAAAATTAAATGCTTATAATTAAAGGAGAAAACATGAGCGCACAAAATGATATTGAAACAAGTTTGGAAGCATACAATGCCGAGAACGACAAGTTTAACAAAGGCAATGCAGCCGCTGGTACACGTGCCCGTAAAGCATTAGCAGAACTAGCTAAAGCAGTTAAAGCACGCCGTAATGAAATTACAGCAGAAAAGACCGCACGTGCTGAAGAAAAAGCAAAAGCTAAGTAATCGTGCTAAATACAATGTAAGCTACACAAAGGTAGCTTACACTTCAAAACAAAAACCATCACAAAGGAAGGTTATCTATGAGTTATAATAAAACAAAAACAGATCCAGAATTGGGTCAACAAGTGCATGAACACTTAGTCAAAATGGGTGTTGAAACCCCGATCAAACAACGTAATCTAGACCGCAAAGACAAGATTGATATCATTTCAGGTAACTTTACCGAAATTATGAGAGCACTCGGTCTAGACTTAACTGATGACAGTCTAATTGATACACCAAATCGTGTTGCCAAGATGTATGTTAATGAAATCTTTTGGGGACTAGACTATGAAGCATTTCCTAAATGTACAACAGTTGACAACAAGATGCAATACAACGAAATGGTTGTAGAGCGTAACGTTAATGTTCAATCTAATTGCGAACATCATTTTGTAGTCATTGATGGATTGGCTACTGTAGCTTATGTCCCTAAACAAAAGGTGTTAGGGCTTAGTAAGATCAACCGTATAGTGGAATATTTTAGCAAGCGACCTCAAATCCAAGAGAGGTTAACAGAGCAAATTTTCCACACCTTACAGTTCATCCTTGATACAGAAGATGTTGCAGTTATGATTGATGCACAACACTACTGTGTGAAAAGCAGGGGAGTTGAGGATACAGGTAGTAGTACTGTTACTTGTCGTTTAGGTGGCGGTTTCAAATCAGATCCTGCGGCACGACAAGAATTCCTACAAATTGCTAACAAAGGTTGCAAATAATGTTAAAAGACAGACGAGTTTTACTAGAACAAGAGATTACCAAAGCGCACGATGAGGCTGCAGCCATGTATTTGGATATTGTCACTCATGATAAAGATGTACATAGTCCAGAGTATCAACATCTTAAGGATAAAATTATGAATTTACAGTTTGATCTTAACATTGTAAATCAGTTAATTCACAAAGGACACAAATAATGGGATTTCGTAAACAAATAGACTATAATTCAGTACATCATCAAATCTATATGTCTGGTGTAGAACTACATAGTAAATATAATGATGGGTTTAATCAATTTGAAATCAAAAAAGACTTGCATCGTATTAAATGGTTGCTTGATGAGATTATGGCTGATGCCCCCACATTTGTAGGTGAGGATGAATTCTTAAAAGAACATGACCAAACTAAAATGTGGAGAACACTTTCAAAATGATATTTAATCACATTAAAGAACTAAAAGTACAGGGTAAAAAAATTGGTATAGTTTTTTCAACATTTGATATGCTTCATGCAGGCCACGTGGCTATGTTAAGCGAAGCAAAAAATCATTGTGATTACTTGATTTGCGGATTACAAACTGATCCAACTATTGATAGACCTGATACTAAGAATAAACCTATTCAAAGTATTGTAGAAAGACAGATTCAACTTGCGGCTTGTCGTTATGTTGATGAAGTTGTAGTTTATCAAACTGAACAAGACTTGATTGACCTGTTATTGATTCTACCGTTAGATGTTCGTATTTTGGGTACAGAGTATGAGGATAAGAACTTTACCGGACGCAATGAAGGTGCAGGCCGTGGCGTACAGGTTATATTTAATCAGCGTGACCATAGCTTTAGTTCTAGTAGTTTGCGAAAACGGGTTGCCGAAGCAGAACAATTAAAAAATAGTAAATAACTATAGCGGTCTTTTGGCATCACTCCCGCTTTACAAATTCTGCTGCCTATGCTATAATACAACATAGGAGAACACAATGGCAAACAAAAAATTCTTTTCAACAAAGACATACAGACAAATAGGTCCTGTCGCATATCGTCAATGGCGTGCTGACAGTCATTGTAACTTAATTCATGGCTATGCTATGAGTTTTCACTTTGAGTTTGAGGCCGACACACTAGATGCCCGTAACTGGGTAACTGACTTTGGTGGCTTACGTCCACTTAAAGATAAACTAGAAGAATGGTTTGACCATACTCTACTAGTCGCACAAGATGACCCAATGCGTGAACATCTATTAGAGTTAGGTCGATTAAAACTAGCTAAGATTACAGAAGTAGAACGTACAGGTTGTGAAGGTATATCTGACTTTCTATACGAATACATTAATACAATCTTTTTACCTAACTGTGGTAGTGAAGAAGCAAATCGTGTCTGGTGCTGTAGAGTAGAGGTACGTGAGACTGATAGCAATATGGCAGGTAGGAATGGTCATAGAGAAGATAATGAATTCGCTTGAAAAGATTTGGGCTAGAGCAACTGGTCATCTAATGGGTAACACAGATGATGACAGGCCTGATGTACCTATTCTTACATTGGGTGAAGCAAAAATCGCATTGTTCCTAAAGACTTTCTGGGTGGTGCTACATGTGATAACATGTTGTTTCATTATAGCAAACACAATACATAATTGGTAAAATATGAGTAACATAAAAATTTCAGAACTATTCTATAGTATTCAGGGTGAAGGCAGATATATCGGAGTACCAAGTATTTTTCTAAGAACATTTGGTTGTAACTTTACATGTGCAGGCTTTGGCATGCCTAAAGGTGAAGTAAGTAAAGAAGTAGAAGATATTGCGTCAAGGGTTCACTATTATGATGATTATAAAAAATTGCCGTTGGTTAGCACAGGTTGTGATAGTTATGCTAGTTGGGATCCTAGATTTAAGCATCTTAGTCCTATGCTTAGTACCGATAGTATTGTTGACAGCATTATGGACATGCTCCCTCATAATCGCTGGATGGATGAACACCTTGTTATCACTGGTGGTGAACCTCTACTTGGTTGGCAAAGAGCATATCCTGAACTACTTTCAAACGAGAAAATGAAAAGTTTGAAAGAGATTACATTTGAAACTAATGGTACACAAGAACTAAGTCAAGACCTATCAATCTATCTACAGCAATGGAAGATTAACAGAGAAAAGAATGCTCTAACATTTAGTGTCAGTCCTAAATTAAGTATTAGTGGTGAACAGTG
>ENA-OSIY01001490-OSIY01001490.1-marine-metagenome-genome-assembly--contig:-NODE-1490-length-12440-cov-16.818329_pt1 | contig 12440 bp, 17 predicted proteins | sample MGYA00237884_ERZ534233 | MGnify/ENA primary metagenome ERZ534233 (study PRJEB26412, sample SAMN06343840) | marine metagenome | isolation source: estuarine water | place: USA: Columbia River Estuary... | reverse complement strand
GGTAAATAACCTGTAGATATTAAAGCATCTGCTTCGGCTACTTCAATAACATCTGTAGCACCAACGTTACCTGTTTGGTAAACCGGCGTACCTTTTGTTATAGTTCCTCCTGAAGTATTTTTACATGCTATAAGTACTCTAGTAGCACCTGCAGCTACAACATCTCCTTGGTCTATCCAGTTTGTAACTGTACCAGTAGAAGATAATAATTGACCAGCTGTACCTATATCATTACCTCCGTCTCTAAGACCGGCTTGTACTTCTATATCGCTTTTAAACTTCATTTATTAAATTTTATTATTAACCTATTTTCTGCACTAGGATAGTAATGTCTGTTGCTTCTGCTACAGCTATAGTAGCTACAGAAGTAGTTGCTGTTCTAGTAACATCACAGTACACTGTATCCCCAGAAGAGTTTATAGTTTGAACTATCGTGTTTATTCCAAAAGCGTGAGTTACAGTTCCAGATAAAGAACCTGCTGTAATTGTACCTGTAGCTGTATTTGATGTATTTGTTTCTGTGTTTGTAACGGTAGCTGTACCCGCGGCGTAAGCAACGCTTATACCAGTTCCTGCGTTTACATTACCAATACCAACAGTTGTTAGTGTTGCAAGGTCTGTATCAGACTGAACAACAATAAAATCTCCTTCAACAGAAGCTCCTGCCGCCGCTGCTGTTTGAACTATAACTGAATCTCCAGGGGTTAATGGCGTTGCAGTGTTTCCAAAGAAATCACCAGCCACTGTTACTACATAGTAATCACCTACTGCGACTGCAACTCTTGTTCCGCCAGATGTTAAATTACCACCACCGACTATTGCGCCAGTGCTAGCATCAAATCCTCCTTTAAATTCTAATAATCCAGTTAGTGATGATTGAACAAAAGCAGTTGTAGCTATTTTAGTTGTACTGTCTCCAGAGGCTGGAGTTACTACATATCCATACCCACTTGAATCTCTAGCAATTAGTTTAGATGGTGTAGCAGCTTCACTTGCTAATGCATTAACAACAGGCACGGCTGGTGTTGAATTATCAATACCTATGTAATCTCCAGCCCCAATACCTGTTAATGTACCTACAAACTGATCTGTAGAGTTAATAGTTAGTGTAGTGCCCGAAAGAGCAGTTGTAACGTTAGTTCCTCCTGCAAAATCAATAGCATTACCTGAAGCTACAACTGTTGGACCACCCGCGTCTCCTTGAATAGACCACGTGTATGTTCCAGGAATTGCACTAATTGGCTCCCAAGCATTATCACCTCTTAAATATACAGTTGCATCAGGCGTACCTGAAGCTGATAACGATGCTGTCAATACTGGCACAGCAGCAGTACCTGAGTCTGCTAAATCAACAAACGTGCTGTTAGCAGTAGTTATTGATTCAACACCGCCTCCTACAAATAACCAAGCGCCATTTTCACCTACTTTAAGACCAGGTGTTGCACTTGTGTTATAATATAATTGACCATCAACTGGTGTTCCAGCTAAGGCGTCACTTGCTTGATTTTCAATTCTTGCATGAAGTAATTGATTTTGATTGTAATCAACATTATTTAAAAAATTAATTGCCATTGTTTTTTTGTTCTTAGTTTATATAAGCTTTCCCGGAGGAAGCACTTGTGAAATTTATTGTTAAATTATTTACGTCAGCGAATACGACTTCTCCGAACATCTCTATATTATTTACATTAACAGATGTTACTGAAGGGAATTTGTTTAGGTTATGTTGGATCACCCAAGTATTAGATGCTACGGCTTGAGTGAACACGAAGTTCTTATCACCAACTACATCCACAGGGTTTGGATATACAGCAAATCCATAATACTTATCAATTGCTAAAACACCATGGGAGTCTATTAAAGTGAATGATGCATTATAGAAAGTAGGCTCGGTCGCATCTTGTGTTAATGCGGATAATTTATATATCCCAAAATTATTTAAGTCATCCACCTGAGCAAGCATTACGTACTCTCCAACTAAAGTCTCTAAGTAGTCAACTATATAGTTTCCCGCGCTAGAGCTATTGCTAATTTTTATTGTAGATATATTTGAAAACGCAGTGCCTTCCCCGTTTCCTGCCGTAAAGCTTATAGTCCCTGGTTGTCTACCTATGTTAATGTTAGATTGAAATAAAAAGTTGTTTTGACCTAATATCCCAATTGAACTGTTTTCATTAAACAAATCGGCTATTGACTGAGCTGTAAAGTTTTTTGTTGCTCCCCCTGCTGAATCAGTACCAATCCACTTGTCTAGTAGAGTAACTACTGTGTCAACTACATATGTGCCAATTCTAGCCATTAATTAATTTTTTGTTGTTATACTTTTTGCTTTTTCCCAAGTTCTGCCTACAAAGTAAGCTCCGTAAACTGTTACTAGCAGTGTTTGAAAAATTGGTATGTATTCTTTAGCTAATTCAAATTCACCTATGTTACCATCAAAAAAAGCTAGAGACGTAAAGATTACAGTTAGATATATCAAGATCATTGGTCTAATGTTTTTACTTAAAAAACTATCAGACTTCATATCTGCTTCCCAGCGCTTACTAACCTCTAATTGAGCTTTAGTATCTGCGTCTTCTAATATCTGCTGAACTTGCTTTTTAATCTCGAGCTTTTCTTCCTCTGTGGTTGTTAGCTTATCAATAACGTTACCAATTTCTTTAATAACGCCTCCTGACAACCATTGAATTATTTTTTTCATAATGTAATTTATTTATGAATGTCTACTGCAGCACCATCTTCTTTTAGCCGCTTTGCCTCTTTCGCTTGACCAACTTTTAGATCTTGCGCAGAATGCTTTTTGCCTTTTGTATGCAGCTGTGCCAACTTTAACATCGCATTTGGTAACTGCTGTTTTAAGCTTGCTTCCAGGGTTATCTTTCTTGTACTTGTTAACACCTGCTTGAGACATACCGCCCCCTGCAGCTGCTCCTTCTTTTTTACCAGCTTTTACTTTATTGTAGTAGCCTTTGGATTTTTTACGTGACGGTGCATCACCTTTCTTTTTAACAGGACTTTCTGGAGCTGCTAATATTTTCTTCTGCATAGCCTCTGGTAGGTTAGGTTGATCGCCTACTAAAGCTTTCTTTAAACACGATGGTCGTTTTTGTATATATGCCATATCTTATTTCTTTTTGCCGTAGCCGCTCATTTTAAAAGTGCTAGGTTTTTTTAGCATATTAATACCACTACCTCCTTTTACTGGAGTGTTACGATACATGCCTCCTGCACCTTTTTGAAATGCTTCCGTAAGCAATTCTGTTGGTGTAACTACGGGTGTTGAAGCTGTGCTTACTACTGGAGTCTTTGCTGACTTTTTCTTACCTCTAATTTCATCTGCAGATTGAATAACTTGACCTGGAAAATCCGAAGTAGTTTTTCTAACTTGAGTTGGGTCAGTTGCTTCTTTGCGGATTACCCTATTAGGACCATACTCGTTAATACCTTGAGTTGCTTGTCTTTCTAGTGTTCCAGAAATACCTGTTATAGTATTTGTTTTTGCGGTTGCAGCAGCATTAATCCCCTTGTCAAAATCTTCTTGAGTAATAGTACCATTTTTAAGTCTTTTCTTTAGATCTTGCTTAGTTAGTCTTTCTAGGGCTTTAGCTCCTCTAACTCCACGCCTTGCTTGCCAAGTTTTTTTAGTGTCGCTTTTTACTTGCGGCGTCCCTGGCTCTGTTTTAAACAAAGGTTTTTCATCAACCTTTCTGTCGTCATCACCTGAGGGAACCATTTTTCCTTTTCCACTAATAGTAAATTTAGAAGCGTAGTCGGCTAGCGGCCCTTCTCCTTTTTCACCTCTAGCGTAATCTGCTGCCCATTTATCTGGATCTGCAAAATCAGTTCCGCTATAGCTATCGTCTGCTCCCTGTATCATTCCTCCAGAAGTTGAGGTTACAGTAAAGTCTGAAACATTACTTGCTTCATCTTGTCCAAGTAGATTTTCTACGGTTGTTTTAGGTTTTGGTGGATCAGTTTTTGTTTGCTTTGCCATAGATGCTTTCTTTATAGCAGCAGGCACTCTTGATGTAATTGGCTTATTGTACATGGTAGTTGGTTTTCATTGTTGTGAATATTATTAGTTATTTTCTAAAAACTCATCGAGCCCTTCTAGCTCTTCCATTTCCATTTCTAACTCTAATTCTTCGGTGTCTTTATTTATTTGCTTAAGCTTTTCTCCTTTTGTTTTTTCTACAGTTCCACCTGGAGGGGGAGTCATACCAGTAGGCATTGAGTCTTTCATTATCTTACCTGCATCTACAAATCCAGGCGCTGCAGCTGCTGCACCCGCAATTAAACCCTCGTTCATTCTGAACGGAGAGGACTTAGCTCTTTGAGTTATGGGAGTTGAGTTGTATTTCATGTTATGAGTTTTTGTAAGCTTCATCTTCCCATTCAAAATCAGAGGATCCTTCTCCTCCGCTTTCATTAGAATTCATAGCTATTATATTTCCTTGATCTCTTTTATAAACACGAGTTGGAGACTTGGTGTCTTTTTTCCAAGTTACCATGTAATCTGTGTAACCTAACCTTCCTTGATTCATCTGATCGTGATGGATGCCTTCATGGGCAACTGCTTCTTTCTTTTGTGCAGGAGATAAGCTTTTATCTACAAACGTAGTGCCGTCATTATTAGCTTCAGCCATAATGTTCTCACCTAAATTTTTTTCAAAAACAGGTCTACCCCATTCAGAAAGCTCTTCGTTGTACCCAAATAAATCACCTTTTGTTTTAAGGTTAAATGCCATATTGCTATTTTTTACTAGCTCCGCATCCGCAAGACTTGCCGCCTTTTTCTTCCATAAGATACTTTGGAGAATTATTAAAAAGGTATGAACCTGGCTTTGTTTCAATTGGTTTTGATCCTGCTGGTGTTACATCTGGTCCATCGCCGTAAGCTTCAGCAAACAATCTTGCCTTTCCTTTTTGCACGATAGCTGTAATTGGAAAATTAGTTTTCATAGTTATTTTTTAGTTATTATAGTTACTTAACCTTGTAGTTTTTGTAGGGTCTTTTGGAGAGGCCTTCATAAACGCCTCTAATGCTTTTTTATTAGTGTTTTTGGGCTTGGGGTTTGTTTTTTTCAAAATCTTTTGAGCGGTTTTTATTAATACATTACCCGTTTTAGAAGGACCTGTTCCTCTTTTTAGTACTTCTCTGCCAACAGCAGCTAAACCTTTAGCGGCAGCTCCACCTACAAATCCACCTATAAGACCCAATGCACCTGAACCCTGCGAGACGGCACTGCCGTTGATGATGAGGTTACTTTCAACTGGCACATTTTGAACACTGTTAATTAATTTTTTTTTATGATCTTGCCTTGCTTGTTCTTGGGTGTATGCGCTACCATCCTCATTCTGCATTATGCTTTGTTGCTTTTTAGTCTTTTTAGTCTTTTTTAGCGGAGATACGCCTAAGCCGCGAGGGCCAATTCCTTTTACTCTCATAATTATCTATCTTTATCTTTTATCATATCGTCAATAGCCTTATTAAAAACCTTATCCGTATATGTTTTATTTTTATAAAATACACTTGCTTGTGAAGTAGGTAAATCTTCTTCAGCTAGCAGTATACGATATATTCTAGTTATTAAATGTCTGCACTTTGTCGACGTTTTAAACACACTGTACTTTATTGTAGTTCTATTGCGTTGTCTCCACACATCAATCCAACCACCTTTTCTTAAGCGCTCCCATCTTGCTTTATCCCAAGAATAAGTATAAACGCCTTCCATAAAATCATTACGCGTAAAATGTACTTTGCAATCTAGATATATAAGTAACTCTAGATCGGCATCCTTCAAATTATAAGTTTTACAGGCCCATCTTCTGACAAGCCTGTAATACTTTAATAAATTTAATTCCCTCAGATCTTTTGCTGATGTTCTCACTCTATTATAACAACATCGGAGACTTTGATGACATAGTATAGTTTTTCGTTATATTCAATCCCTTGTCCAGCATGCTTGTCATACCTAACGATATCATCTTTTTTTATAACAGGTACCAAATCCCCCACGCTCAAAACTTTACCCTTTAAATACCTAACATCACTATTTTGAGTTTCAGTCAACTCTAATCCCCCTACTTTTTTAGGAGCTTCCTTTATTTTGTCAATTACTATATAATAATTAATTGCTTGCATCTTCGAGTCTTTTATTACTGATTATACAATCTGCAGAAACAATTGTGTTTACTACACTGACAGCGTTTTTTAATGCCGACTTAGTAACTAGCACAGGGTCTATAATTCCAGCTTTAATCATATTTACTGATTTGCCTGTTATAACATTTATTCCCCAGCCTTTTTTATCTAACTCCTTAAAGTCAAGTCCTGCATTTTCTAGTATTACTTTATATGGAGCCTTAATAGCTTCTAGTAATATAGCTTCTCCTTCGTTTTTAGGTTTAATGCTGTTAGCTGCATTTAATAAAGCAACACCACCTCCAGCAACAATACCTTCTTTTAAAGCTGCTTTGGTTGCGTATATCGCATCCTCCACTCTATCTTTCTTCTCCTTAAGTTCCACTTTAGAATCAGCGCCTACTTTTATAATACCAACAGTGCCTGAAAGCATTGCAAGACGTTGCTCTAATTTTTTCTTAAAGAATCCATTGTTTTCATCTTTTATCTTTTGGCGAACACTTTCTATTCTTTCCTCAAGTTCACCCCCTAGCTCTCCTATCTGAAGCACTGTAGAGTTGTTGTCGGTTACTGCTCTCACAGCTTCCCCTAATACAGACGGATCAATAAGATCTAAATCATCGCCTAGCTCTTCATTGATAAGCTTGGCTCCTGTTAAAAAAGCTAAATCCTCCATGGAATCTAGTTTTGTAGGACCAAAGCCAGGTGGGTCAATGATATTTATTTTAATGTTGCCTTTTACTTTATTAGCAACTAATGTAGCATATGGCTGTTGATCCATGTCCGCTACGATTAAAAGTGAACGTTTTTCTTTTATAACGAATTCTAGGACACTTTGTATCTTTCTAATGTTTGGTATTGCTGATCCAATTATAAGCACATACGGCTTATCTAAAGTACACGTAAGCTTGTCTTTGTCCGTAGACAAATGCTGAGACTTTAAGCCTGAATCAATTTGAGCGCCGTCAACGAATTCTACATAGGTTTCATTCGTGTCAGACTCTTCCATTAGAACGACTCCATCTCTGCCAACTTTTTCGTAAGCTTCTCCAATTTTAGACCCCAAGAGTATATCATTATTGCAGCTAATTGTTGCAACGCTTCTAAGCATTTCACCTTTAACAGGTATACTGGCTTTGTCAAGATATACCATAACTTTTTTGCCGCATTCTTCAATGCCACTTTTAATGCTTCTATCCGTATCCTCATGCTTATTTTGTGTTATTGTTTTTAATAGTGAGTGAGCAAGGACCGTAGCTGTTGTAGTACCGTCTCCTGCTTCTCTCACTGTATTACTAGCAGCCTCTTTAATAAGTGTGGCTCCTATGTTTTCAACCGGGTCCATTAAGACTACGCTTTCTGCAACGGTTACTCCGTCTTTTGTTATTACCGGTCTACCTAAGGCGTCTTCATATATTACGCATTTTCCTGACGCACCTAATGTGCTTTTTACTGCGCTTGTCAATTTCTCGACGCCTGTCATTATTTTAATATTGGCTTTATTGCCAAATGTCAAATCTTTTACAATCTGACTAGGGTTGTTGAATTCCATTTAATTTAATTTAATTTATATTTTATTAGTTTGCCCTCCCTGGGCTAGGTTTATTCTGCTAAAGCAATAAGGTGATCTACATACCTTTGTTTAAAAGCTGGAGTCCATACTGCATCTGCTATTATAGTTACGTCAGTAGGCTGATTACTTAAGTCAGCATCTGGCTGAAGTATGTATCTTTTTGCGTTTTTACTAATTTCAACGCCGTCTTCTTTGATAACGTCTATTTGTTTTACTTGAATAGTTTTCCATAGACCTACTACTTCAACTTTGTCTATAAATTCTTCTTTTGTTAAGCTCATTGTTTTGTTTTTATATTGTTGTATATGTGAATGATCCGTAAAATTCTACCCAGTTACCACCTGTGTAATCGTCTTGATCTGAAAAGTTAGATGCCAATAAAGGTTTTGTTCCCGCATCTATGTTAGCCGGAGGTAATATACCTAACCCTGTTGGATAAACACAATCAAAGAATGTCGATGCTGCATTGGTTAATAAGTAAGGCATCTCATCCTGTGCTGTTGATTTGTATGACGAAAGCCTACTAAGCTCTCCTGACAAGTTTGAATCCTTTGTTGATCCTACTGGCAAGAATGGTAATCCGTCTATAATAAGAAATTCATTAGCTGGCCAAGTTGCTTCATTTATAAATTTGTAAAACAGCTTGAACTCACAAAGAACCTTATCTCCTATCTTCGTATACGTTCCGACTACTGAACCTGGCTTATAAACTAAATTAGCCGGTATGTTCTTTGTAGTGGTTAGATATGTTTTTAATACGGGAGTCCATGTTCCAGTTCCGTATGTAAATGGCATAATTGCTTCAATGTCCTTCCATACAATCCCTGAACCCGTAGAAGTCAACACTTGATCTGTAGTACCGCTGCCACCCGTTCCGTCATCAATACTTCCTTGGAAAGACGCATTACTATCAAAATGAGCATGAGCACTAAATGTTGCATCTCCGTTAACTATTGTTTGCGATTCTACAGTTAGTAAATCTCCACTAGTTAAACCTACAGTTGTTGCTGGTGTATTAATAGCGGTTGTTGCACCTGTTATTGTTGTAACAGCTGTTGTGCTGGTTACTCCTATATTTGTATCGCCATACATATTAACTATAACCGGTGCTGCTGGCAATCCAATTTTTACAGCTCCCGCTCCTTCGCTTATGACTGAGTCTTGTAAAGTGGTTGTATCAGGTCCCCATACCGCAAGAGTACCTACTGTACCCGATCCGTCAACTCCGATGCTTCCTACATCAATCCAATCAACTGCAGTGCCGGTGCTACTTAGTATTTGACCTGCTGTCCCTAAGCTGTTGCCACCGTCTTTTAATCCGTCTTTAATCCATATAGGTGCTAATGCAGTTATTTGAGCAAGTACGCCGGTGTTACCTAATTCCAGGATGCTACCACTTAATCTAACTAATCTATCTGTGGCGCTGGTCAACTCAACGCTTTGTCCATTGCCAGAGACATCACCCAAGTGGATAGTATTTGCAGCAGCGATCTGCTTAACAAAAGGAATACCATTCATTGAAATATAATCACCGTCAACGTCTAAAGTTGAAGCTGGTGTTGTTGTTCCAATACCTAAGCGCCCAGTAACTGTGTCAAGTCGCATGTATTCATTAATACTTTTTGTCCATACAAATTTTGCAGAAGGAGTTGCTGGTACAGGGTCTATTATATCAAATACGCCTTTGCTGCCACTAGTTGTATTGGGTTTAAAGAAAATGAACGAATCTCCATATCCAGTTGATTCTAAAATAAGGGAGGCTTTATTTCCAGATAAGGTTAATTCAGGAGTTAGATTTGATGTCCCATACGCTAAAGTATCTATCGTAACACCTCCATCTGCGTTAACAGTCAAAGATGAATCCCCTAAAGTATTACCGTTTGGAGTCCAAAGGGGAACCGTGTTAAGCGTTCCAGTTCCAGTTACATTGTCAGCTGCTACACCTATAGAAGTTGTGCCAGATACTGAATTGTCAAATGAAACACCTGTGCCAGCCGTCAAAACGTAGTCCGTTAGAGAGCCATCTGATCCAGCTAACTCTATTGATACTGATCCCGACGATTGTGTGGAATCAAGCACGTATGTCGTATTAGCCGCCCCACCTGTTGCAGCAATTGTAACATTATTGCTACCATCGTCTGTAAGTGTTATACTGTTTCCAGCTACAAGCGTTACTTCTGTTTCAGCTGCATCACTTCCTAATAAAGTAATTTCCACATCCGAAGCTGCTTGCTGAGAAGATATAGAGTATGTAGTGTCAGCTTGATCCTCCCATAGTAACTCACTAGCTGCATTCGCTGCTAATACCTGTCCTACAGTTCCTACTGTGTCAGTGCTGTCTTTTACAACACTTAGAATTGACAATGTAGAATTTATTGTTGTTGTGTCCGCTGTAGCGTCACCTAATATTATATTACCAGAAGCTGTAAGTGTTCCTGTAGCTCCTGCATTTATGTTCGTTGCCGTTACAGTATCTGCACCTACTCCACCAGTGCTCACAAATCCAGCTCCTAGTATTGTTTCCGTTGCTCCTGAAACACCTACTTGTAGCTCAATCCCGTTTGCTTTTGTGAACATAATAGAATTACCTATAGCCGTACCGTCTGGTGTAAACTTAGGTATATACTCTACTGTACCAGATCCTGTAATATTGTTTGGTACAAGCGCTGAGAAGTCTTGCCAAGATGTTTGAGTCGCGGTCGATGTTAATATCTGACCAGCTGTTCCGTAACTGTCCGAAGCATCTTTTAAACCTTCGCCTAATGATACGTCACTTTCAAATGTTGCCACAAGACTTACATCTAGATTACCTGAAATACCTGTGTTACCAGTTATCGAAGCACCTCCTGTAACAGTAATCTTAGTGCCTCCTCCAGTAACAGCAACTATAGAATCACCAATAGATACTCCATCGGGCGTAAACATTGCCAATGTATTTACTGTACCTGATCCAACAACTCCAGTAACGGGAGCATCGATCCAATCTACAGCTGTTCCAGTCGAAGAAAGTAATTGTCCTGCTGTTCCGTATTCACCATTAACGTCTGCTAAATAACCTTGCAGGGTTAACGATGCTGTTGTTGTATTAGCCGCCACGTTTAAGGTGGAAGTAACGTCTAGCTTACCTCCAACTGTGATTGCAGTGTTGCCAGGGCTGTAAGTTATTATAGAATCCCCTAATTCTTCTGCTCCCGTCCAAATTGGAATAGTGTTTATAGTTCCACCTCCCGAAATTGGGTCTAATGTAGCATCTATATAAGCTGCAAGTGCTGCAACTGTAAAGTTTTTAGTCGATCCTTGGTTAGGGCCTGGGGTTCCGTCAGTACCTACTACTTTATCAGCTGGATCAATGTTGGAATCTAATCCGTATGTTCTAATTCTTGCCATTTATATTGTATGTTAGTTAGTTTTGTAAGTTTTATCCCCTTCTTGCTTTGTCCCAAGGCCATCATTGCCTCTATTTTGCGCAGGAGTTTCCCATCTTTGGTTTTTATGGTCCCAATCCTTGCCTTTTGCCTTAGCAGGCGCTTTTCTAGCCTCTCGTTGAGCATGTGCTTTCTTATCTTTCCTATCTTTTGTCTTTGCAAACGCTAAATCACGCACAGCTTTTGCCGCAGCAGCTTCTGGCGATAATTTTTGCTTCTGAAAAGGAGATGGATTTGACCTTAGTTGAAATTTTGTTCCCATCTATAGATAATTACATAGTTAATTAATTAATTAAACGCGACAATAGGTCGTTATTATTAGCTTTAATAGGCTATCGTCATAGTAAAAAATTTTTTGTTAGTTATATAGAACTAAAGGGTTGTATATACATAATATAACGCACACCCCTATAGTAAAGTTGATTTCTTTAACCCAGCCCCGCCTTCGTTTCACGGATTGGATCGAGGGGTTTACCCTTACGGGTACGGCGTGAGGGATACAATGCCAACAGGTTTCCGTCCGGGGTTCTAGCTTTTACCTGGACCATAGCAGCGGAGCGCGCAGCGCGGAGCGTATAGCATACGCGTATAGCATAAGGTTTGATACGAGGATCGATCGATAATATATATGAATCTAAAATATAGTAATCATGGAAAATACAAAACGAATTGAAATTATTAGCACGATCGACGATCTGAACCAGTACTTATTGGGTCATGTAACTAAGGATAGTATTGTTGAAACATTACATCATTTAATAAGAGAAATAAAATATTCTTAATATAAGTTTGATACGAAGTGATCAAGATAATATAGTTGAATCTAATAATAACTAAATAAATATCAAATGTCTTTAAAAAAATCAATCATCATTAATTCAAAAGATTTCAACAACATTGAAAAAGTATTTTATACTTACCTTCAAAATAATCCAAAAGATCAATCAACATTAAAAACAATACAATCTATAATTAATCAATGCCTAACTTAATATAAGTTTAATACGAAGTATAATAGATAATATAAGTGAATCAAATAAATATATACTATGCAAATCTTAAAAATTAAATTATACTACTTTCTAATTATAATACTACTTAGACCAACTATCAAATTTTTAAAGCAAATAGAATTCAAATTAATAAATCAAATATAATAACTAAATAAATAAATTATGTCAAATCAAGAATTAATTACACAAGCATTAACTAACATGTCCAACGAAGAAAAAGCATTGATCTTCCCACCAATTACAAGAAAGAACTTTGTAGTAAGAAAGTCATGGCTAGGTAGAAA
>ENA-OSIY01001489-OSIY01001489.1-marine-metagenome-genome-assembly--contig:-NODE-1489-length-12441-cov-6.923245_pt1 | contig 12441 bp, 13 predicted proteins | sample MGYA00237884_ERZ534233 | MGnify/ENA primary metagenome ERZ534233 (study PRJEB26412, sample SAMN06343840) | marine metagenome | isolation source: estuarine water | place: USA: Columbia River Estuary... | reverse complement strand
TGTGTATAAGAGACAGATATATATAGTATATACATATAATGAATAAACCCATAAATAAAATACCATCAATTAGATGCTGTAAAACATGTGAGCAAACAAAAAGTATTTTAGAATTTCCAGAGAACAGAAATAAAAATAAATTATCATATAGACATCGTTGTATCAGTTGCGAAAAAATATATATAAAAGATGCTAATAAGATAAACTATTTAAAACGAAAAAACAAAATCAATCAATAATTTTATTAATAACTATATATATATATTCATATGAATATATATATTAAAAAATAATTATTATTCCATTATATATATATATATATAACTAAATATATGGATAATTATAACATACATTTTACACAATTTACATCACCAAAATTATCAGAATTTATTAAAATTTACATACCAGATACAAAAGGTTTATACAAAATGAAAAAACCAGAAAAAGTAAATATTATGAGTGATTTTTTACGAAATGAAAAAACACTAAATCTCAATGATTTTATTTATGTAAAACCAGAACGAGCAATGCGAGAATATGGTATATCAAGAGGTGTTGTAAAATCATACACTGATAATGAACAATTAAATTTAAATCAGTATTATGATAATTTAAATCCATTAGCACAAAAAACATTAGACGAAAAAAAACATAAAACACAATACAAAAGAAATATAATCATCAATCTACAAGAACATCAAAAAAAATTTATAATATCGTATATTAATGACTATTTACAAGGTGCATTATTATTCCATAGTGTAGGAAGTGGTAAAACATTAACATCAGTTGTTTTTAGTCATTACTATCTTATGTTAAAACCAGATCATAATGTATGTATAATATCTCCACCATCTTTATTATTTAATTTTGTAGAAGCAATGAAAGAGTACGGGTTAGATATACGTGATAATCGTTATAAGTTTGAAACATATATTAAATTTTGTAAAAATCCCGATAATTATGTTAATGAAAAAACATTGTTAATTATTGATGAAGCGCATTATTTTAGAACTTTTATTGTTGAAGGAAAAGGACAAGTAACAAATTTAGAAACAGGAAAAACACATATAGATAATGGTAAGAATAGAAATGGTCAAATAATAATAGATGCATGTGCTAAATGTCATAAAATAATAGCAATGACAGGTACGCCATTTATAAATAAATTATACGATGTTGAAAATATAATGTCTATGATCGGAAAAAAACAACCAATAACACCAGAGGCATTTAATACAGTAATATCAAATAATGATAATTTGAAAGACTATTTTGATTATAGAATATCTTATTTTAATGTAATGGATACCGATGCAAAAAAATATTTCCCAGATGTTATTTATAAATATATACCGATCGTAATAGAAGATGAAAAATACCAAAATATATATGCAAGAGTAGCAAAAGGTAATGTTCAACAACTAGAATTAGATAATAATGTAGAATATGATAAAATGATAAATAACTTAATAAAACAGATAAAACCACAGAATGATAATGATGAAGATATTGATGTAATGGATATGCGACGGAGTGAAGAGAGTTTAACAGCATATTATAATGCATCCAGACAATTATCAAATTTTATTGTTTATCAAAAAATAAAGTATATCATAGATTTAATAAAAAAAAATAAAGGACAAAATGTGATTATATATTCAGTATTTATGAATTCATGTTTATTATTGATAAAAAGAGAATTATTGAATGAAAAAATAAAATTTGTTAGTATAGATGGTGACATAACAACAAAATTAAGGCAATCAAATCTTGATAAATTTAATGATATATCAAATGATACAAATGTATTATTAATATCAAAAGCGGGAACTGAAGGTGTATCAACGAGACGAACACGACATATTGTTATATGTGAGTCGGCATTCAATATGGCATTGACTGAACAAGCAGTAGCAAGAGCAGTGCGATTTAAAAGTCATGATGAATTGAAAGAAAAAGACAGAAATGTAACAGTACATAGATTAATGATAGTAGTGAATGAAGACGATAAAGAAATTGTAGAAAACTTTAATAATGGATCTTATAATAAAAAATTTATGGATTATCGTATCATTTCAATGGAAAATGAGAATTACAAACTAAAAATGATAAAAAGAGCAGCAAAACTATTTATGGGAGAACCAGAACAATTATTATTAATACCAAGATATCAAAAAGAAGAAATGAAAGTTCAACAAGATGCATGGAAGAAAAAAGGACACCAATACGGAAAAAAGAAAGAACCGTTTAATTTTTCTCTAGCACAACTAAATGATCGTTTATTTTATTATATTATGAAAGATCCATATAAAATAAAATTAGATAGAGATACACTATTTCAAAAAAACCTAATAAAATATAATGAAAATAAGAAAATCATTGAAGAAAAATATTCTAAAGAAGAACAAGTTATATATATATCGTCAAGTTCAGATATTAAATTAGAATTAATGTCTCTTAAAAAAAAAGCAGATATCGATACATTTATAGATGAAACGTTAAAAAAAGGTGTAGTCAATAAAATTGAAGATTATAAAGATGAAACAACTGATTTAATAATAAAATCATTAAACTCAGGAAAGAACCCAAATGAAATTATCAAAGAACAACAAAAAATATTAATTGAAAGAAAAAAAACAGTTTTAAAACTATCTAATAAGATTGATACTCTTATGACAATGTATCAAACAGATGAATTTAATAAAAAAGTATTTAATCAATCAGAAAAAGAAAGAAGACAACAAACATCAGCAGCATTACAAGAATATCATACACCACAAAACATTGCAGATAAACTAATAAGTTTTTCAACACAAATAAAAGAAGAAAAAGAGAATATGCGAATATTAGAACCAACAGCAGGTTATGGATCTTTAGTTGCAGCAGTAGTTCGTAGGAAAAAACAAATTGATTATGTTATTGAAATGGTTGAATATAATGACGACTCACGTATAGCATTAGAAGCATATGAAAAAACAATGAAAAATAATTTATCTTTACAAGATACTAAAAATTTTTTATTATATGAAACTAATGAAAGTTATGATCTAATTATAATGAACCCACCTTTTCATTTACGTAAATCAGATACAAAATTTGATAGAGATTATTATGATGTTGATTTTGTTAAAAGAGCATTAACAATGATGAAAGATACAGGTGAATTATTATGTATAGTGTCACCAGCGATGTATAAAAAATTAAATGTGAATATTAATAATAAATTTAAAATAGAAAATAACTATTTTGAAATTGTATTAATAGGTTCAAGTAAGAAAGACAAAGATACAAAAGGTAAAAATTGGAAAGTAGGTGATGAAGGTGGTAAAGGTGGTAATATAAATGTAAATTATGAGATGTTTAGAATAACACGTTATTTAACAAGTTAATTTATCTAAAATTGTTTTTAATTTTTCTTTTTTTTTTGTTGTAATTGGTTTATAATTATTATCTAAATATTCAGGGTTATCATTTCTAATAGTATATAATAATCTTTCTCCAGGTAGATATTTATTTTTATTTTCATTATTTTTTTTCTTTTTTTCTTTTACTGGTTTAAAATCAATAATTTCGTTTTTATTTTCACCCGTAAATTTGTCTTGACGTTGTAATATACCATGTCTATCTATTTTTGCTTGTATAATATATTGATTTTCGGTTATCAATGGGTTCAATTCATCAATTCGTTCATTTGTATATGTATTATCTTTTTCTTTATTTTTTTTTATTCGGTGAATTCTTGTTCGTAATGCCATATTATATATAATAGGATATAATATATTATCGTTGTTGAGTTTGGACACTTACTACTTGACCATATTCACCATAACTTATTGCCACATCACGAGCATATAAGGACGCAACATAAAGATTTACATTACTTGGTGTTCCAGACGTAGGCGTAATACCATCGGTAGGAAGATCACCGTTATAAGTAATAGACACCGTCATATATGTTCCTAAATTATCAGCACTACGACTAAAATCAAAATAATAATAAGGACCACACGATAACCAGTCATTAAAACTTTCTCCAGTTTGTTTATTACCATTCATTTGATTGTTCATAATCCATCTTTGTAACATTGTATTTGTAGTCGGTGGTGATCCACTATTAAAAGCAGAATTAAACAAACTTACAGGTTTATTAAGACCAGCAAAATTTATTTGGATAGATTGTAATCGTTCATCATATGTGTGAGACCATGGTCCATAAGCATTTAAATTTGATAAACTAGTTTGTGCATTTACACCAGTATATTGTCGTGTCTTAAATCTTGTGAGTGGTAATTTGCTATTGCTACCACATGCACTGTCTTGTATCCATATAGCGATTTGTCTTGTACTAGTTGGTAAAGTGAAATTGAGTGTAGATGACCCATTCGGTAATTGTTTATTTGATATTTGTATATCTTCTATAGAAAAAGATAATTGTTTCTCAGGCATTTCTAATAAACGTGCACGTGCTAGATACAATCTCATTGATTTAATACCGAAACTATAATCTACTCCATGTTTCACATCAGTGTTATAATAACTTCCAGAAACGGCGGACTCGATACATGCTTGTGCCCAGTTAGCATTCGGTGTCAATTGAATGTTCATATCACCGAAATATACATCAGGACTATGTGTTCCAAAAAATGCACATGTAGGTTGAAACATTACCATTTTATTAACTTGATTTGAACGTGGGTCAGGTTGTGTATATGGTGATGCTCCATAACGTTTGATAAGTGTAATACCAGATCCAACTTTTTCACCATTAGCATTTCCGAAAGCAACTTTAAAATCACCGACGGTAAGTGCAGTGACTAGGTTCATCACTAAAATAGTAGCACCCGCAACAATCCTTTTAGAATGTACGATAGATACAGCACTATTAAAAGGAACATTACCACCTACACCTCTGAATACTATTTCATCACCATTATTAATATGACCACCATTTACGATAATTTCATTTTGAGCAAATGTACCAGGTGTCGCAGAAAAAGGTCCTAGATACCATAAAAAACTCAATACAGCCGCACCATTCGCAGCACCGAAAGCAATGGCGCCAGCACCATCAATGCCACTAAAAATAAAAGCAAAATTACCAGCAATAGGGTTGGTAGTATCACCAAATAATGATGTACCACTTATTACATTAGTTGCAGGATCTATCGCCAATAATTTTTGATTTTGATTTGTAAGTACTACATTACCATAAGTAGGTAATGAACTAAGTGCAGTAGAATTATAAGGACTACAATCAATCAATCCATCACGATGGTATACACCGTCTTTGCATGTTCGTGCTAGACGTCGTGAAAAATCAGGATCATACCCATTTAGATCATAACCGAGTTTTTCAATATATTCATTATTTTTTGATAAACGTGATAATAATGTATTTGCTTGAGCATAACTAGAATTAATCACTGACACTTCACTTTGAGCGACGGTAAAACGACATGCATTGAAAAGACACGATGTCCAATTATTTTGTAGTGCTATTTTTTTATCTTGTGTTAATGCAGCATTTGCAGTGTATGGATCAGCAGGGTTTGCTTCACCAAAAGAGTATTCACATAAAATATATGACATATGTGGTAGTACCGCGCCTCCACCAGACGGTGCGACTGAGAAATTGAAATTGATAAGACCATTTGCCAATTGTTGATTAGATATAGATCTATCAGGCGAGAGTTCCTCGTAATTTACGTCGATATATTTAGGTGTATCTAAGTCGTCGTATTTTCCTTCCATAATTTATATATATATATATATGAAACAAAAAAATATTATATATATATAAATTTATACCATATTATTATAATATATATGATACAATCTTTACCACGAAAAAACGGTGCAATAAGTATCCCACCAACGATAAAAAAAATGTATTACAAAGATCCTAAATTTGTTATATTTCAAAATAAACCTCCACCATTATTTCATAATAAAGTAATGACAACAAAATATATATCTCCTTATATTGACACTTTTAATGTTGCTAATCAACCTAAATTAGAACCAGTCAAAGCATATGGATTAGATCCTAATACAAGTATAAATATTTATAAAAAACAATGGTTTGAACCTATGCATATTGCAAGACCTAAAATATCAAAAACTGCACCATTAACAAATGCTCAAACAAGTCTATTGAATAACATAACTGATCCAACTAAAAAGTTTTTTTTATTAGAAGCATTCAAAGGTAAAATTCAATCAACACGAAATATAAAAACAAGACTTATAGGTATTAGTGCTATTGATGAAAATATGTTAGACCAATCATTAAATAGATTGATACAGAGATATACAAGTTTGAATAATACAGGTAGTTTATCAGAAACGTCAATAAAAAAAATATTAGATGATTACTATTTAGAAATAAAACCAATATATATGAAATGGTCAGCATCCAATCCAGGTTCATTTGATCCAGTACAAGAATTAGAATCCGAATTAGGATTATCTATTCCAATTACTCCAATTATATCACCACCAGGATTAGCATCGTCACCATCTGTTATAGCATCATTAATATCACCTACACCAGCACCAACACCAATGCCACCAACACCAATGCCACCAACACCAACACCACCAACCCCAGTACCACCAACCCCAGTACCAACACCACCATTACCAGTACCAATAATTAGTATCGCAGATGGAACACCATGGCCTATATTGCCTAATGATGATATAAAAGAAATTCCAGATCCTTTTATTACATATATACAAAATATTATTAGTGTTAATCAAGGAATAGATACTTTTTTTGATGGTAAAAAATCATTAAGTGATATAGTTGTTGATATATATAATAGTGATTTTAAAAATAATAATGCGGATTCTAAAAATGATAAAAGTAAGATATTAACAGAATTACAAAAAACCCCATTTTATACAATATTTAAACAATCTTTACCTCCAGTAATATTTCCCGAAACTTCATCCAACTATAAAGTGGAAACTAATCATAGAACAGCAGAAAAAAAGATGATAGGAAACAACGGAAAATTCATCTTCAAAGTTAATTGTAAAGATTGTTTAAATGAACAAGACAAGAGTAATTGGAGAAGACACGAGATATCATTAACACATATATATAATTCTAAACAAAGAATGTTATTAGGTGATGGTAATTATAAAGCAATAACTAATGCTCAAAAATTACCTAAATCTCTAAAAATAATGAAACCATACAAAGATATTGAATTGAGAATAGCTGGGTTAATTGATGTAAAAACGCCGTTAGATAATTTAACAAAGACCGCCGAACTTGCTACAGACGCGAATATGACACAATTCTACAAAGATCTCGCAAACATGCCAGCAGTACCTACAACACCAGTTCCAGCACCTACACCACAACCAGCACCACAACCAGCACCTACACCACAACCAGCACCAGTACCAGTACCAGCACCAGTACCTACACCACAACCTAAACCTACACCTAAACCTAAACCTAAACCTAAACCTAAACCTACACCAGCACCTACACCCACACCGACAGCAACACAACAAATATATGATACAAATGCACAACAAAATTATATAAATACAATAAGTACTGCAGTAAATGATTTTAATAAAAATAACATTGATACAACTAGCGCTGGACATCTTTTTACTTTTTTTAATAATATTTATTTAAAAGCTAATGATACCAAATTTAATGATGATATAAAGAATAATGGATTTATTACAAAAGGTAAAAAAGGTAAAAACAAAAACCCATCTGTAAATAAAACAAAAAGCAATTCAACCATTATGGGGTATATGACAATACAACCAGAAGGACAAAAATATCTATTACAATTATACCATCTAATGGAAGCAGAAAAAATAAATGCATCCAATGCAATGATGAAATTTGATCCAACAAAAGATTATTATGCAGAAGTAAGAAAAATAAAAGGTTTCGGTAAGAAATTGAAAGGAATGAAAGGAATGAAACAAAACAAAGTAAAAGGAAGAAATGCAAGAGAAGAGAGAAGAAATGCACTATTAAAAATAATTAATAGTATATAATTTTTCTAATATAATAATATATAAATAAATGTTTATTGATACTAAGATTAAAAATTTGTATCAATTATATGATAAATTTTACGATGATACATATTATAATGACAATACAGAAAAATGTGATTGTATTGATAAAACTAACATACCAGATAAAGATAATTTTTTCTTTGTATGTAATAAATGTGGTCAATGTAATGAATATGTAAATAAAATAATACCAAGTTATAATGACAAACAATATTATACGTGTATAAAAAAGAGAGAATATAAAAAATTAACATATTTGAAATTAAAAATAAATAATTTATTCAGAAATAATAAAAAATGCTTACCATATGAACATATTGAAATATTAAAAAAGAAAGAAAATATTAATATCAAAACATTGATTAAATATATGAAAAAAAACAAATTAATAAAAATATATGATCCATTAAAAAGTTTATGCAAAATAAAAACAATTGAACCTATATATATATCATCAAATATGATAGATAAATTAATAACTGAATTTTTAAAAAAAGAGAATATATATAGAAAAAACGGAGTATCAAGAATTAATTATAATCATACTATTTTAAAAATATTTCAAGAATGGGAATGTCAAAAATTATATATGTGTTTTGATTCGATACAAGATAAAAAAATAATTCAAAAACATGATATAAGATATAATATGATATTTAATTAGATTTGTCAATTTGTGGTGGTGGGATATATATGGATACTATTGCACTAATTAAAGAAAAATATATACTATTGTCTCTTTCGGGATTTAATATAACCATTATAATACTAAAAATTAAAACAATAATGGACATAACAACTGTTGATAAATATTTGACGAATGATTTTGATGAATGACTACAACATACATCCCACTCTATATTATCATCTTTTTGTTCAACGATTACTATATTTTTATGTTCTACTATATTTTTATTATCAGTCATATATATATAAGAACCAAATTTTTATATCACTCTATATTATATTATATTATACTATGCCTAATAAAGATATTGTAGTTATGAGTGAAAGTGAGATTGATGGCGAGAACGTTGAAGATTGTTTAAGAAATTCAATTAAAAATATTCAACAAGGATTATGTAATGTTGAAACTCATTTAATTAAGATGATTGAATCGGATGAGATTGATGCTAAAATGTGGTCAGCATCACACGAATGTAATGTAGAATTAAAAAATTTAATAATGGAATTAATTATGATTTGTAAAGAAATAAAACCATCCGCCAAAGCATTGAAAGTTGCCCGTGAAACAATACAAAATGAAATTAAAGAATTTGAACAACAAGGACTTAATGTTTAATCATTCATTGTATTCCTCTGGTGGTATAATCTCATATATATTTTTTCTGATATCATCTCTTACTGTATCAATCAATAAAAAATCATGTTTATCGTGTATATATTTTTTAAACAATTTCTGAAATACTTTTTTATTAAAACCACATCGTTTTGATATTATATTAATTTCATCAATATTTTGAGTTTTCCAAATATAAAAATAATTACAACATTTACGAATAATAGGTGGTATATCAAAAAAACTTTGATAACTAAGCATACAACTGATATTCTTATGACTACTAATGTATCTAAATAACATACTAAAATTTTGTTGTTGTATGCGATTTAATTTAGTCAAATCAAAATCATCAAATATTATAAGAGTTTTTTTATTATCCTCATCTATAATACTTTCTACATTCGGTATATCATTAACAATCATTGTAGGATCTATGAAATCCCACTCACTACTACTGGATGGTTGTACTACTATTACAATTTCAAAAGGGATACCTGTCTGTATTTGTAAAAAACAATTAACCATACACGTGCTTTTACCTCCATTAGGTCTCGAGCAAAACAATGCACGGAACGGTGTAACCATTCTATTTAATCCGTGTATATTGTCATCATATGTTTCTACCCATCCACCTTTATCTTTATTCGGTAATGAAAATATTTTATTTTGTAATTTTATTTCATTCATTATACAATAATATATATAATATAAGATTTTAAAAAAACATTATATTTTTATTACATATTATTATATATAATAAAAAATATGCCTAAACTATTAGACGAAAAAGAAGAATTATCAACTCCAAAAAAACAAACGAATAAAGGTAACAAATGGATTGATCATGTAAAAAAAACTGCGCAAGAGAATAATGTAAGTTATAAAAAAGCATTATCTATGGCAAAAGAAAGTTATAAAAAAGAAACTAATCATATTAATGAAGCATAAAATATTTTAATCATCTTTTGTTTTATTTCATCTTTTGTTTCATCCTCATTTATTTCATTTAACATTGTATCAATAATAGATGGTAATCTATCTAATATATGTTTTATTATTTGTTCATTTTTAATACTTTTATTTTTTTTAATAACCGTATTTGTATTTTTATTATAATAATAAAATTGTTCATCATTAATTTTCGGTAATGTTTTTTTTATTTTTTTGTATTCTAAGTAGGGGATATTAGATAATACTATTTCATTTTCGGTTTTATCTCTTAATTTCTTTCTAATTAATGATTTATGTGTGGATCCTGCTATTTTCATCGGTCTCATTGTATTTTCATTAATTATATATTTATCCATATATATAATGGTGTCAATATTCTTCTAACCAACTAATAAGAATAATAAAATCGTAATACTCACCCCTTTGATCCAATGGTATTCCTGTTTCTGATGTTATCCAAAATTCGCATCCCCATTTTTGTGATTGTTGTCCTATTAAATTATTACATAGTGCAAACACTGACGGTTCTTGAGCACGATATATATCCAATTCACCAACACTCGCCTTTATAGGTATCTGTGCTATTATATTATCAAAATTATTATTTAATCTGATACCTGTGCTTACTAAATCACTATGTATAATAAATGAATTATAAACATTAAATTTAGGTGTATTATCGGATTCTAAACTAAATGACGATGTTGTAGTTGATGGATTAACTGGGTTTGTTAATGATGTTGTATTAAAACCTAATATATCTCTAACGGTACTATTTATCCATATAAATTGTAGATTTGCAATAGTTGCATATTCTGTAAATGTTATATATAATTTACTAGTCGACTCATTACCTGTTATAGATACCATATCCTTGAATGGAAATACGGGTCGTGTAAGTGGTATATTATCCATTTCAAATGCTATCTGTTCAAATAATGTATCTATATCATATAATCCTTTCTGGATGTTAATAGTATGTATCCCATTATTATCACTAATTTGTAAAATATCATTTTTAAGTTCTGATGATATATTCGGTGAAACATTCCATATATTACTTTGTACAACCTGTAATTTTGCATTTCTGGCATTTGATGGTAAAAAAAAAGGATCTGTAAATTGAATGGTAAAACGAGATCCATCCGGACTACGATTAATCGCACCATTTTTTGGATCTGATGAAAATATAAAACATTCCGATGGCATATTATATATATATTATAATATTATATGAACAATAATATTATATAAATTAACGATAAAAAATTAAATATCTATGCACTTATTCAATCCATATTTATCTACAAACAATAACCATAAAAAACATCTCATACCGCAATTCGTCTGATATCCTGATTGATCTGATTTTTTATTTACAAAAATTACATTGATATTTATATTATTCATATTTTCTTCAAAAGGTTTCATTAAATATTCTGTTGTTCTTGCAAAACTGTCATATACATATAAATCATTATTATTTTGATAAACAGCAACCCAATGAATACCTGGTGAAAATTTATCATCTGTATTTAATATGCTATATTGTTTTTTATTATCTGGTTTAAATAAATCATATGAAACACATTGATTGAATTTATTTTTTATTCTGCTAATATTTGCTATATCTATCAATTGTTTGTTGTCGTAATAATTATATGGTGATTTTCTATCAATAATACTTAATGTTTTAATATATTCTTTCCTTATCATATATATATATTATAGGATTTAAAATAACTATATTTAGGATTTAAAAGATCATAGGTTGTCGTGATGGCATTCTTTTACCCATCATTCTATTACTCATTCTTTTTCCTCCTACTGGGTTCATCATTCCCCCGAGATATCGTCGTGATGCACCAACTGGTCTTAATGCACCTCCTCCTTGTCGTCTAATCATTCTCCTTCTTCCATATCCTTTTGATTTTGCATAATCAACTGCTCTAGTCGCCCACGGCGCATATGCACCTGCGAGTGGTGCTATTGCTGATCCAATTGTAGATAATAATTTAGTTCGCTTTAAAAATCCTTTTGTTTTGTCCCAAAAACCTGATAAAGATCCTCCTATTTTTCGTCTATTTCTTCGCGGTGGCATATATATGTATATATATATCTGT
>ENA-OSIY01001488-OSIY01001488.1-marine-metagenome-genome-assembly--contig:-NODE-1488-length-12450-cov-5.500364_pt1 | contig 12450 bp, 8 predicted proteins | sample MGYA00237884_ERZ534233 | MGnify/ENA primary metagenome ERZ534233 (study PRJEB26412, sample SAMN06343840) | marine metagenome | isolation source: estuarine water | place: USA: Columbia River Estuary... | reverse complement strand
GAGCAACGAAGTTTTTCAAGTGAATGAAGGGGTGAGCACTATCAGCACCCAAATTAATGCTAGCGATGGCAAGTATTTCATTTCGGCGATGATGAGCAATGGGCAGTTTTACGATTATGATGCGATAGTGATTTCACAGAAGTACTAAATTATTTTTATACATGAAATTAACAAAATCTGAAATGAAAAAATTATTTTTATTAGCACTAACAGCTTTCACTTTAATGGCTGCTTCATGAAAGAAACAAGCTGCTTAAGAAAGTTATTTTAACTAAGAGTTCTTTTCGATTTGCATAGCAGGAGGAATAGAGCTTTGGCGTTGATCAGAATATTATTGCGATTGTACATTACAAAAAGAGAGTGAGAGGTGAAAATTGGTGGGTGTTTTGTTTATTGAATGTGCTTGTTTTAATAATCGATACACTCTTACTTCACAACAAAAACAGCACTTCCCATCCTTTCATTGCTGCTCATTTGTAGCAAATACATTCCCGAAGGTAAATCGTGATTTATAAGAACAGAATTTCCTTTAATAATTTGTTCAATAAGCAACTGACCGCTGGTGTTGTAAATTTTAAGTTGCGTGTTTTCTTCGAAATCTCCAGTGATGTTTAAGAAAGAAATGGAAGGATTTGGATACAAGTTGAAATTTATTTTTTCGATTTCTTTAGTGCTTAGAGATGCACCACCTGTGGTTGTTTTAAAGATGTTTCCTTTACTACCTACAATAATTCCAACGGTGTTGCTCACAAAATAAATATCATTGAAATCTTCTGTTGAATTGACTGTGATGGTATTCCAGCTATTTCCATTGGCGGTGAACAAGATGGTAGCATTTTTACCCACCACAAAACAAGTATCGGTATTGGGAACAGCTACAGCAGCGTTGAGCCATTGTGCCGAAATAGTACTTTCAGAAATAGTAGAGAAAGAAGTGTCGGTGCTGATTTGTAAGCCATTAATACCTGCTGCCAGAATATCGGCGGCGTTAGGATAAAAGGCAAAATCGTTGATGTTTTTATTGGCCGATGAATTTTCTATCGTCCAGTTGTTTCCTGTGTCTACAGATTTTAGAAGGAGTCCGTTATTCCCCGAAATCACTGCCACATCATTCGTTACAAAACGCACTTTATTGAGCAAGTAAATGGTGAAAGGAGTTAGGGTAGCCCATGCTGCTCCGTTGTTTACCGATTTCAAAATGGTGCCGTTGCTTCCTGTGATTAAACCGATATTGTTTTTAATGTCTATACTCATCAAATCGTTTGAAGTATTCGATGTAATTGCCGACCAGCTAATGCCTGCGTTAATGGTTTTTAAAATCGTGCCTCCATCGCCCACAGCCAAGCCGTTGTTGGCATCTAAAAAGAAAACATCGTTAAGGTGTTTCATGGTGGTAGATGAAACGATGGTAAAAGAATTTCCTGCGTTAGAAGAACGTAAAATCAAACCCGAATCACCAACAGCAACTACCGTATTTGAGTTAGAAAAAGTAACAGCGTTGATGTTTTTTGTAGTGCCCGAAATAATTTTATTCCATTGCGCATTCAGGCACAAAGAACAAAGCGCAAGGCATAGTAGAAGTGCAATTTTATTTTTCATTTTTAGTGGTGTTTATTTTTTTCAAGCACCTTGAAAATAATTCTTCTGTTTTTTTGTCGGCCTTCTGGATTGTCACTTCCATCGGGATTGTTGTTGTAGGCAATGGGCTCAGTCATACCATAACCTTTGGCTATTAAAGCTTGTGAGTTTACACCTTTGCTTATCAAGAAATCGGCAACACTTTTAGCGCGTTCTTGCGATAATTTAAGGTTGTAATCGGCATTTCCTTTATTGTCGGTGTGGGCTGCAATTTCAATTTTTAAATCGGGATTTTGCAGCATGAAAATGATCAATTGTTGCAATTCGTTTTTTGATTCTGAAGTGAGTTCGGCTTTGTCGTACTCAAAATATATGTTGTTAAGCGTGTACTCTTTGTTGAGCGCAATAGGCTCTAAGTAACATTTAATTTCGGTGGTATCGTTACTGTAATTTAGCATAGCAATTTTCTGCGTCGCCGTGATAAACCCTTTTTTAGAAATTTCTATGTCGAATTCTTGTTTCGGCTTGGCAGCGTAAAACGCAGTCTCTTGAAGGATAGAGTCGCTGTTGCTGCCGTAAATTATCATCGTTTCGTTGATGATTTGTTCGGTGCTGTCGTTAATTTTTTGATAGGCATTGATGCGGAAATATTTTTTCTCTTCTTTTTGAATAATGAAAATATCATCGCCTATGTTTTTTCTTTTGATATCGCTTCTGTTCGAAAGCATCAAGCTAATATTGTTGCCGTATTTCTTAAAATAAAATTCATCTTTTGAGGTGTTGAACGGCATGCCTAAATTCTTTGGTTTATCGAAGCTTTTTCCTTTATCGGTAGCCACAAAAATATCGTAGCCACCAATATTGTCTAAGCCATTGCTACTGTAATACAAGTTGCCTGCGATATCTATAAAAGGAGAAATCTCATTGTCGCTTGAGTTCAATTTTCTTCCCATGTTGTATGCTTTTTCAACATTGAGAGTGGCATCTATTTCGGCATACCACAAATCTAAACCGCCATTTCCTCCTGGTTTATCTGAGGAGAAGTATAAGATATCTTGCTTCGTTTTTTTGTCGTAAGCTACTGCAGGGTGGGTAGAGCCGTATTCGCCTGTTGGGTCGTTAACTAGCGGACCCAATTTTACCGGAACTGCCCATTCGTTATTGGTTAAAAGAGAGCCATACAATTCGCAAATTAATTTGCCGCTGGCGTTCATCTTACATTCGGTGAAATACAATCTTTTTTCGTCGGCAGAGAAAGTGATATCCGACACATCTCCTTTGATATTGCTGAAAAATTGCGGCAGAAAAATTTGTGCTTTGCTTGATGAATCATGAATATTGATAGAGTAGAGGCGGTGTTTAGGATTGTTGTCTTCAAAAGGAAGCGTAATTAAAGTATCTGAATAAATGGTAGAGAAAATCAAGATAGAATCGTGAAATAGCGTAGGGTTAAGTTCGCTGTATCTTTTGTTGATGTTGTTAGCTAGCGCTTTTACTATTTGATTGTTGTCGCTTTTCATCTTCAAAGCCAAATCGCAATTTTTCAATTCATCTTTGGCTTTGCCTATATAATATGAAGAATTATTTCCTCTATAATTTTTTCTAAAATGCTCGAAATTCTCTTTTGCTTTTTCGTATTGCGCGAGTGTTTTTAGCGATTGCGCATAATACAATTCAACCAAAGGAAATTCTTTGTCGCCCAGTACAAATGCTCTTTCGAAACAGGTATGCGCTTCTTTAAATTCGCCCACTTTTTGGTAAGCATTCGCAAGCTGAATTAGCACATAAACATTGTTGCTGTTTTTTTCCAATTCCTCTTTGTATAAATTAATGGCTTCGTAGAAATGACCTTCATAAAAGGAATGGTCGGCTACTTTCACGTTCGAACTTCTGCTTTGCGCAAAAGTATTGCTGCTTAGCAAAAGCAAGAAACAAAAACAATATGGAAGTGCGCTCATTTTCATTTTAAAAGAGTCGGTTTGCTGGCACAACTCGCGTTTTATTTTTTTGAATATTAAATAAGTTGTGTGTGTAAATCATAGATATTTCTAAGGCACCTTGGTAGTTGCTGGCCACATGTAATTTTGAAGCATTCACATCATAAGTGAAATTGAATTGCCAGTTGTTGTGGTTGATACCAAACAAGAAGTTGAATGCATCGCCTACACGATACCACACGCCTGTTTTTAAGTAAATATTTTCTTTTAATTTTTTACCGAAGCCATAGTTGAGCACTCCACCAAAATTGAATTCTGTAGCTCTTTTTTGGTACATCACCAGCACCGAAGGGGTTATAAATAGAAACTTAGAAATATTGTATTGTCCGTCGCCATGCAACACCCACTTCGCACCTAAAATATCTTTTTGAGTACTAAGAGATTGGTTCGGACGGTTGATGTGCGCTGCCGATAAGCCACAATTGATATAGTATTTCTTGGTGCTCATCCAATAGCCAGCGCCCAATTGCACATCGGGTCTAACAATATTTTGTGTGCTGAAATTTTCACCGTTGCCAGTTCCGCTAAAATCTGATGCGCTATAATTGAACTGATTTTCGAATACCAAAACGTTGGGGTTGATAGATTTTTGAAAAGCACCCAACTGCAAACCACCGTAAACTTTTCTATCGAGATTTTTATTGAGATAATGGTGGTAGGCAGCATTCAATGAAAAGTGATTGGTTTTAATGGCACCATCGGCAGAATTATCGGCAATGATTTGAATTCCTCCACCCACAAAATCTCCTTTTAATTTTTCTTCCATGAACTTTTTATCGGCAAAAAAGCACGAAGTAACATAAGGCGACGAAATAGAATTCCATTGGTTTCTGTACAAATAACCTACTCTAAATTCACCATTGATATCGCCTGTTTGCGCTACATTGGTAAGCATAGGTGTGTTGGTGAATTGTGCGAAATGAACGTCTTGTGCATTTGAAAATAAAGTCAAAAGTAAAAAGGCAAACGCCAAAAAATGATATGTTGTTTTATTCATCATTTAATGAGCGTGATGTTTCCTTTTTGGGTGATTTCTTTGCCCGTTACATTATCGGTAGCTGTGATGTAATACACGTAAGTTCCTTCATTTTGAAGAGTTCCATTAAAGGTGCCATCCCAATATTTTTCAATAGTATCTGTTTTAAATACTTGCTGTCCCCAGCGGTTGTAAATGGTGAAATCTACCAAAGTAACATTTCCTGCATTTAATATTTTTGCATAGTCGTTGATGCCGTCGCCGTTGGGGGTGAATCCCGACATTAACTTAACAAATTCGCCTGCTGCAACGCGCACTGTGGCGGTCATGCTGTCTATACAAAGTCCTTCGTTCGATGCGTAAAGCGTTACCAAATAATCTCCGTTTTTAAAGAAATCGTGAGAAGGGTTAGGTAAATTAGATGTGGCGTTATCGCTAATTTTCCACAACCACTGCGTGGTGCTTTCACAAGCTTCGGTGAAGTCAACAGTTGTATTTACAGATGGATGATCGGGTGAAAAAGAAAATTTAGCAACTGGTGGAAGCAATGCTTTTAATATAATAAGAGAGTCGATCTGACATAGATTATTCGCGTAATCAACTTTGAAATTAAACGATTGAGCTCCCAAAGTATTTATTTTGTAGTTGGCGAATGTGCTTTCTTGAAGGTCGTTGTTGTGCGACCAATACAACGTATTGATGGCAACGCTTGGGTCGTTGTTGGTGATGTTGAATTGTGCATTGTAAGGAATACAAAAAAGTTTGGTAAGGGTATCTAATTTTAATTTCGGACCCTTAAACACGGCTATTTCTTTTGTGATGGTGTCGGCGCAACCTTCGATAACTGAAGTGGCAATTAGTTTTACCTTGTATTTCTTTTGAGCGCCAAAAGCGTGCACCGGACTCTCCTGCGTGCCGAAGTTCAAATCATCGAAATTCCAGTAGTAAGAAAGTGGAAATTGAGAAGTGGCAGTATTGGTAAATTGAACGATCCCCAATGCACAAAGTAAAGTGTCGCTTGCATCGAAATCACTTATCACTTTTTCGGCATAAACATTCTCAAGATTCATCACCGACGAACAATTGTTGGTATCCAATAACTGAATTTGTGGTGCAAATAATCCCTTGTTGTTGTAGGTATGGTTGGTGCTGTTGGGGTTACTAAGGTAGTTGAACGATTGCACGTTGCCATCGCCAAAATCCCAAGTGTAATAATTGGTTTGTTTAAAATCTTGAACAAAAACAGTGTTTAAAGGAACGCAGCCCGAATCGTTTTGAATGGTGTAAGTTCCGTACGGACCGTTTACAGTTACGTAATTCATTTTGGTTAACGATGAACTACAGCCGTTTTTGGTGCTCACCGTAAGTTTTACATTGAACTTACCAGGATGTGTGTAATTGGTTAATGGATTTTTACTGAACGATACATTTCCTTCCTGAAAATTCCATTCCCATTGGGTGATATTGGTGATAGATGAATCAGAAAAAGTAGCCAAAAATGGAGAGCAATCACCTACAGAATCATTAATGCCAAACTTCACTGTAGGATAATTTTCTACATCAATTAAAGCAGTTTTTAATAAGGTGTCTTTACAGCCATAAGAGCTGGTGGTGACAAGAGCAACATTGAAAACACCGGCTTGATTGTAAATGTTTCTGGGGTGTGTGAGATTGGATGTATCGCCTTGGCCGAAATCCCATTTGTAATTCAAGCCAAGGCCTGTTCCAGTATTGGTAAATCGAATGGTATCGCCATAGCAAGCTAGCGTTTTGTTTTGTGTGAAATCGGCATTAGGTTTAGAAAGGGTAATTAAGTTGGGGAAGTAAATAGAATCTTTGCAACCTGCGCTATTTTGCAAAACATAACTCACATCATAAGATTTGATTTGATAGTATTTGTGTTGTGGGTTAATTTGCGATGAAGTTTTGTTGTCGCCAAACCTCCATCTTCTCAAAGTGTATGGAGTAGTAGAATAAGATGAATCGCTAAACTCAACCGTTTCACCTTCGCAATACATGTTTTTTGGCACAGAAAACTTGGCTTTTACGCCATCGATATGAATGGTATCTGTATGCATTACACTGCACTGTTTATAATCGGGATCAGCGCCATTTACCGAACCGTTCACCATAGAGAAAGTGTATGATTTAATTACAAAAGTACCCGTGTCGCCATAGACATAATTTACTGTATCAATATTGCTCCCTTCTATAGTTTCTCCATTGCCAAAATCGAACGCTTTTTTTGAAATTTGTCCGTACGAACTCGTGCTCATATTAATCAACTTAACGGGAGTATTCAAGCATCCCTTTTTTGGAATGTAAACCTTGTGAGTTATAGAATCTATTGCTATGGTTTTGCTATCGCTATTAGAACATTGCAGCACTGGGTTGCTCACGCTGATGTTAATGCTGTATGTTCCAGCTTTACTTAGGTTGATAAAATTGGTATCGCTACCCGAAATTTGGGTGATGGTATCATTCGTTTGGTTGTTCACCACATTGAAGTAATTGGTATTGGTGTATTGCGAAGAACCATTAGATAAACCAATGTTTAAAGGCGGATTGCACGATGCCAAGCTAAAGTCACCATTAGGGAAAACAAAATTTGGCGAGGCCATGGTGCCTTTAACAAAAAATGGTTTTTTCACTTCGGCGTAACAACCGTTGTTGCCCACTATCATGTGAATGTAATGCATGCCAGTATCGGGCATGGCATCGTAGGCATATAGGGAACCTCCGTTTACTAGTGTTTTGTAGGCCTCTTTTTTATTGAAGTTTTTGGTTTGGGTTTTAACAGATGTGTAATTAGAATTCGGATTTGCATTGCCTGAATCGGGACAAGACACGGGTTTTTTATTTTCATTCAATAAGATGTTGGCGTTATCACCATACCAATCCCAGCACCAATAATTGGCTTTTACCGATGAAGGAGTATAGGTGCTTAAATCGTTAAAGTTTTTTGAAGTGTTGTAGCAAGTAGAATCATCACTCATAGAGAAATCTAAACTACTAGGCTTAATGCCTGTTTTCACTAGTTTTTTGTACACAGTAGAATCTACGCAGCCCGAATCGTTTTGAACGAAGAGTTTAACATCATACAAGCCAGCATTTGCGAAGTTGTGTGAGGAGTTTTTTGTAGAAGCAGTATTGTTTGCTCCGCTGCTTGGGTCGCCAAAATTCCATTTGTATGCTACAATGTTTGAGTTGTATGCATAACTGTTGCTCTTAAAAGTAACTGTAAGTGGCGCGCATCCTGTGAAAGGGGTGTCGGGTACAACAACAGCAATAGGCATTGGAAATGAAAAATATTGAGTATCTATATCCGCACATCCCCAAGTATTGGTTTCAGTTAAAATGCTTCGGGCGCTGTAGGGCGGCGCAGTGAAAGTAGTAGTAGGGTTTTTAGCAGTAGATGTTTTTCCATCCGAGAAATTCCAGCTAGAAGAAATTCCTGTTCCTTTGCTGGTATTGGTATAATTGACTTTAAACGGAGCTTTGCAAGGGAGAGAGGAGTAGAGGAAAGATGCATTCGGACTCTCGTAAGTTTTGACAACAGTATCAAAGCAAGTGTTGCTGTAAGTGCTTTTTAAAGTGATGGTGTATTTACCTTTGCTAGCGTACTGATGAGTAATTGCTTTTGCTGTTGAGGTATCGCCATCTCCAAAAGTCCATTCGCTTTTTACCACAGGATTACTGGTGTTGCTAAAGTTTAAAGTGAAATTTTGAGCGCTGTTATTACAAGTTGCTGTGTAAGAGAAATCGGCTACATAGCGAGTAATTCTAATGTCTTTGGTGATGGTAGAAGAACAAGTCGAACCCACACTGTTAATGGTTAATTTAACCGGAATAGTATCGAAAGCATTGTATGTATGAACGGGTGATTTCGCTGTTGAGGTGCTGCCATCGCCAAACTCCCAAAGGTAGCTAAGGTTGAGTCCGCTCGATTTATTAGTAAATTGAATGTCGGCAGGCACGGCACACACAAAAGAATCGGCTGCGAAATTGGCTTTAGGCTGATTGATATTGATGTGGTTGGTTTTTGTGGTAGAAGCTTTACAACCGTTAGCATCGGTAACCTGCAGATAAACCGAATATTTACCATCTTGATTGTATAAATGGGTTGGGTTTTGCGCGTTCGATATTTGTCCGTCACCAAAACTCCAAAACCAAGCATTTACCCCCGCCGATTGCGCAATAGATAAATCGGTAAAAGTTAAAGGTTCATTGCCACAAAGGGCGGTTTTGTTGGCTTTAAATTCGGCGCTGGGCGGACCGTAAACAACGATGGTAGCGGTTTTAATGCTTGGTGCGCCAACACCTGTTGCTGTTAGTTTAACTGTATAAATTCCGGGCTGAGCATATAAAGCACTGGTGTGCATATTTGAAGATGTATTGCCATTGCCCAAATCCCACGAGTACGATGTTGCATTGCTCGAGTTGTTGGTGAAATTCACTAAAACAGGTGCGCAACCACTAAGAATATCTGCTGTGAAATTGGCTGTTGCCTGCGCAAACAAAGCAATGCTAGGCAATAGTAAAATCACCAAAAATAGTATCTGTTTTTTCAGAAAAGTGCTTGAAGCCTTTGTAACCATAAATTTGAAGTGGCGAAAATAGATATTATATGTATTGTGGTCAATAAAAAGATTGGGTTCTGTTATGACTTAATTGAACATTCTTTCTACCTTAATTTTACTAAGCAGCTAAATTCAGATGACTTTAGTGGCTTTGAGTCGTATTTTTTAATAGTTTTACATGACAGATATGAAAACAAGTAAATCTAAGATAAATGAACAAGTAGTGGTTTCAAAGGTTGAACTAGAAGCATATTTGCGCAAATATCCTACCCATGAAGCACGATTAAAAGAGTATATTCTAATTCATATCAATCAGATTAAAGAAGGTGTTTCTGCAGGGTATTTATCAGAGGAAATCTTAAAATATAGTCGCTAATCAATATGAAATTAGGAGTGTTGGCTGGACCAAATGGTGCAGGGAAGTCCACATATTCCAATCTTTTACTCGCCTTTAAATTCTTGCCGGCATACCCTCTTAATTTAGATTATTTGGAGCGATTCATTGATTTATCTAGGCTGCCAGATGATATTTTGCGTTATCAAAAAATTAAAGAAAAACTTATTGAAGAGTTGTTTTACGAATGGGCAAACAAAGCAATTAAAAAGAAGCAATCATTTAGTTTTGAAAATAATTTAAGTTATGATTCTCAGCTTAACGCTATAAAGCCATTTGCGGATAGTGGCTATCATATTTCTACAGTTTATTTATGTCTGGATGATATAGACCATAGCAGAAGAAGGGTTGCAAAAAGAATGTTGGAAGGAGGGCACTATGTTTCTGATGAAAAATTAGTTGATAATTTCAATTTAGGATTAGAGAATTTAGATAAAATTTTTCTGGATGCAGATGAAGTTTTTGTTATGGAAAATAATGAAAAGCTGGCCAATCTAATGCTGTCTTTTCATATAAAAAGAGGTAAGCTGATAAAGTATTTTTCAACACCTAAATCTTTCAATAGAGAAAGAACTCCGAATTTATTTAAGCTAATTGCTGCTTATAATAGAAAAAGCTAATCGACCAGTCGGCTCTTCACTTCTGCTTAAGTTGTAAAAGTAGTATTTGAAACGAAAAAAAAGATTAAATTATCGAATGTCCGCAATGATACCTATACTTAATTTAGCCTCATCCCCAGCCCTTCTCCAAAGGAGAAGGGTGACTGAGTATGAAAAGCATTTTTAAGCAAGGGCTTCCTTCTCCTTTGGAGAAGGACCGAGGATGAGGCCACTTTTAGAAATGATTTAAATGGTACAATTGCGGACAATCATTTTAAATTTACAGCTATATGAATATCAAAGAGATAAATAAAAAGAAAGTGCCTATTGTTCGCATTGACAAATCTTTGGAGAAATTCAAAAAACTTCCTTTGTTTCAAGATAAGGTTGATAAGGCGAATGAAATGTTGAAAAATGTTGGTTTGCCGAAAACAGAAGCGTAGCTGAAACAGTTTTTTATTAGCGCATAATATAGTTGAATTCCTCAGAATAAATTAAATTTACCCCGCAACCAAAAAACACATTTATGTCGGAATTTATCTACCAAAAGCCATTTCCTTTAAAAAAGGATGCAACTCAATATAAATTAATCAGCAAAGAACACGTTTCTACTATACAAGTAGACGGTAGAGAAATCTTGAAAGTTGCTCCTGAAGCTCTAGAGTTAATTGCTCAGGAGGCGATGGTAGACATCTCTTTTTTATTGAGAACGGCGCATTTAGAAAAAGTGGCAAAAATTCTTGAAGATCCAGAGGCTACAGATAACGATAGATTTGTTGCTTACACACTTTTGCAAAATGCTAAAATCGCTGCCGAAGGTCAGTTGCCTTCTTGCCAAGATACTGGTACTGCCATTGTAATGGGTAAAAAAGGGGAAAATGTTTTCACTGGTGTAGATGATGAAATGTATCTTTCAAAAGGGATTTACAATACCTTTAAACAACGCAACTTACGTTTTTCTCAATTGGTGCCATTGAGCATGTTTGAAGAGAAAAACACGGGAACCAACCTACCAGCTCAAATTGATTTATATGCCGAACAAGGCAATGAATACAAGTTTTTGTTTTTGGCTAAAGGTGGAGGTTCTGCCAATAAAACTTACTTGTACCAGCAAACCAAAGCTTTGTTGAATGAGAAAAGTTTAACAGAGTTCATCACTGCAAAAATTAAAGATTTAGGTACTTCAGCTTGTCCGCCTTACCACTTAGCAGTGGTGATTGGAGGTACATCGGCAGAAGCAAATTTAAAAGCTGTGAAAATGGCTAGTGCTGGTTATTATGATGAGTTGCCAACAGAAGGAAATATGGGCGGACAAGCCATTCGCGATACAGAGTGGGAGGCAAGGGTTCATAAAATTTGTCAGGATAGTTTAATTGGTGCTCAATTTGGTGGTAAATATTTCACGCACGATGTTAAGGTAATTCGTTTGCCAAGACACGCTGCTTCTTGTCCGGTGGGTATTGGCGTAAGCTGCTCTGCCGACAGAAACATCAAAGGGAAAATCACCAAAGACGGAATTTATCTAGAGCAGTTGGAATTGAATCCAGGAAGATTTGTTCCTGCTAAAGCGCCTCATTTAGAGAAAGCAGTAGAGATTGATTTGAATATGCCAATGGCAGAAATTTTAAAAATCTTGTCTCAATATCCAATTAAAACGCGTTTGAATTTGCGCGGGACTTTAATCGTGGCGAGAGATGTGGCACATGCTAAAATTAAGGAGTTGATTGATGCAGGTAAACCAATGCCTGAGTACTTTAAAAATCACCCGGTATATTATGCCGGACCGGCGAAAACTCCAGAAGGAATGCCATCGGGAAGTTTCGGTCCGACTACCGCAGGTAGAATGGATTCCTACGTTGAGCAATTCCAATCAATGGGTGGTTCAATGATTATGTTGGCGAAAGGAAATCGTTCTGTGGCGGTGACCAACGCTTGTAAAAATCATGGAGGATTCTATTTGGGTTCTATTGGCGGACCAGCGGCAATCTTGGCGAAACAAAATATCAAATCGGTGGAAGTTGTTGATTTCCCTGAATTAGGTATGGAGGCAGTGCGTAAAATTGAAGTGGAGAATTTCCCAGCGTTTATCGTTTGTGATGATAAAGGGAACGACTTTTTTGCGAATATTTAGATGGTAGGGGCGAGCTGAGCTCGCCCGCTATCGAAAAATTAACGGGCGAACTCAGTTCGCCCCTACACGTGATTCATACATGAAACTCCTCTTAATCACTCCGCCTTTCACGCAGCTCAACACGCCTTACCCGGCTACTGCATACTTGAAAGGTTTTTTAAACACACAAAAGATAAATTCTTTTCAGTGTGATTT
>ENA-OSIY01001487-OSIY01001487.1-marine-metagenome-genome-assembly--contig:-NODE-1487-length-12455-cov-10.596542_pt1 | contig 12455 bp, 18 predicted proteins | sample MGYA00237884_ERZ534233 | MGnify/ENA primary metagenome ERZ534233 (study PRJEB26412, sample SAMN06343840) | marine metagenome | isolation source: estuarine water | place: USA: Columbia River Estuary... | reverse complement strand
TTTCAAGCAGAAGACGGCATACGAGATTTCTGCCTGTCTCGTGGGCTCGGAGATGTGTATAAGAGACAGCCCATATACTGGCTCAATAAGATTGACGGAACTGCTCCGCCACGTGTAATTCCTACAATGTAATCTGGTCGCCAATTATCCTGCTGTAGTTGTCTAGCAATTTCTAAACAAGCACCTTCAATTTGAGACCAGCTGTAGTAAATCTTTTTCATTAAGTACCTTACTGTAATTTACGATTTTCATCTTCTGCTGAACGCATAATAGCCTCAACAATATCTTCGTCTAAATCTTCTAATTCTATTTCATGTGAATTTTCTTCAAGTTCACCGCTTTCAAACATACGCTTTATTTCTACAACAAGCTCGTTGAGCTCTTCTTGTGTACCGTCAAAATTGTCAAAGCAGCCTGGTGCAAATTCAATTTTAGTTGCTTTTGGTTTATCAGTCATGATCGCCTTTAATTGCTTCAAACGTTCTATACTTACCCAAAGCATTAATATAGTCATCATATAACTTTTTTAGCTTTGGATGCTTCTTTTCAAGTATAACATCTCTTTCAGGAATTTGCAAGACTTTTTCGATTGTCTTTAACCGTTCTTCTAAGTCTTGTCCGTTAAGGACCAAGTTACCTTTAATGTCTACTGTTGGAGGATTGGTTTGATTAATCCTCATTACTTCGTTTGGAATATTAGCACTAGACCAATTTGTACCATTTGATCCGGATGTTAAAAACTGTCCAGCAGTACCATTAGTGGTGTACACTTGTCCAATTGTCAACGGAGATGTAATTCCTGTATTACTTAGAGTGTTGTGCTTTGTCTGTAAGGTAGAGGTCATTATGTATCCATTTATTTTTAACAAGAAATCCCCATTCTTGTTTCTGTGGTCCTGGCATGAACAGCGTCCAAGCAGTTACGCTAGGATCAAGCTCAATGCGATGATAGCTGTTAGCCCCACATATACGAAAATGGCCGGGTCCGCGCCATTTACATACTTCACCTGACATATTACCTTTTTCGTCAAATAACGGAGTCCATTCATAATATCCACCTTTCAAAATTAATGTAGCGTAGGGCCAAGGATGATCGTGTACGTCGCCTGGATCTGATTGATGAAATCGATGTAAGAAAATATTAAATGGAAATCGAACTCGATCTTTTAAAAACAAGTAGTAACGTGTTATAAGTGGTTTGTGATTTTGACGATCCATGATAATACGTTTTCGACCAATTTTTTCTAAAAATTTAAGAATCATATTTGTTACCTTTCTTTGATTCCCAATCATCTTCAATCATCACATAGGTTCGTTTAAATTTTTCAAATGCAATTTTTAACGCTGGATATTCTTTACACATTTTTTCAACTTCTGAATAACTAGGAAAACTATCAACCCACGCAATAGGTAAATTAAAACTCCAATTACTAGAATCTAAACTAGTAAGTGTTACAGTATCTAACGTTGATATTGTACTAATGCCACTACTTATAGTATAAGTTCCAGCAAATGTAGAAGTGTCTAGTGTTACTGTATTTGCAGAAGTAATTGATGACAAATCAATTGTGTCACTGTTTAATGTTATTGAGTAAGTCTCTTGCGCTGAAGAATTGTTCATTTAAGATATCCTTTTGTTTTCTAATATGTGGAATTCTGGTTTTATAATTGTCCATGTGTTGGATAATTTCTTTACACAAATCTGGACGATATACATTATATGCTTCCCAGCTTTCAGTCCACTTACTTGGATATTTAAATGTGTCCAAGTACATTTCACTGTAACTTAGCCGATCTGGCACCATAGGAATTGCATCTACTACTGCACCTTCATAACAACTAATACCCAATGTTTCCTGCAAGTTTGCACTGAACACTAACTTTGCTTCGCCCAACAAATTATGATATTCGTTTTTTGTTAGTTGTTGATCTTGACAAACAACAAACTCATACTGAGGCAAATGTTCTTTTAAGTCTCTAAAAATATTAACTTGTTTTTCAGGAGCAATACGATGCGGGAACAATATGAGATCACGTTTGGTCATGTTTTTGTACATGTTCAAAGTATCTTCCATATACTCCATGGGCCAACCTGTGCGTACAATTTTACTTTGATTAGTATAATAGTTTGGCGGAGTAAGAGTATCATGAAACAAGTTTTCAGTAAACATGTTAATATGAAACTCTGTGGCAAAGTAGTTATAATCAAATGAGTGGAAGAAACTTTTTTCTGCGTGTCTTACCCAAGGTTTAGCACCAACTAATCGTCCTAAGAAGTCTTGCGGATCATAACTGCCGGCATGCCACAAACCGTGTGTAGTTACTGGAATGCCTAGCAACTCACTCATGTACTTTAAATTTATGATACCAGGATGCCAAGCATCAGTAAAGATAAAGTGATCGCCGGGATGAACGGCTCCGTTACAAAATAAACGACCCATCTGCTCAACTTGGCTAGCTTTGTATATATTAGTGCCGCCAAAGTTAAGAAACGCTCCTGGAGTGGTAGCACTAGGTATGTCCATAGGACCAGAGATAATTTGAACATTGTGTCCTGCCTTTTTAAGTAGTTCAGGTACACTGGTTTTCCATTGACCAGTGTACCTAGTGTCAACTGCTTCAAGGTCGACTAAAAAGACTTTCATTAGTCTCTAAACCTTGGCTTGTTATTAAAGTTTGGATTGTGTGGACGAGGGTTTTTGCCCAAGTATGGTTTACGTTCGCCGTTCCAAGCCTTTTTAGGACGGCGACTATATTCAAAGTCACGCCAGTTTTGACTTTCTCGATTGTAAAGATCGGCTGGGTTATAATTACGCAACTCAAAACGACAAAAGTCGAGATAGTTGTCCAGGTCATCAAAAATCTTAACGACTTCGTTTTTCATAGGAGTATTTCCTTTAATTTTAGTACTTAATAAATGAACCATTTTCTCCGTCTTCGGAGACCTCAATCCAAACCTCACGGCCTGGATACTTATTGGAGATAGCGTCAAACAAATCGCCTGACATCATCTCACAACTCTTGTAGTCTAGTTGGAGTGTACCTTCTGCGTACAGTTTTTCCAACCAGCGTTTAAACTGAATGAACTCAATATCGCGATCATCGTGTGTAACACCAATCCAAACTTTAAAGTGGAAAATGTGACGATGCGGATAGCCTAGAAAACTTACGTCATACTCGTCACCTGTTGCTAGGTTAGGATCTGTAAGTGCGGCTGGATATTTGTGAATACCTTCTTTGCGAAAGGTAACCCAAATCATTTTGTTTGGTCTGATATCTTGTTTAATAATCATGTTGGTGTATCTTGTGTGTACTGATCCCAATAAGTATACTTGTCTTTACTCATTAGGTCGTGCAGTTGATGTGTCCACACACCTGGATTTGTAGCACCCCAAGTTCGGTCATCCAGTTTAAGTGTGGCATTATAGTTGAGTTGATTAATGTAAGGTAACTTAACACTAATCATAGGAACAAAACGGGGATATTCGTTATAAGCAGATTCTAATACACCTTCAATATGTTCAACACCAAAATCTAGTGTTACATAGTAGTCGGCTTTTAGGCATCCTATAATAACGTCATCCCACGCTTTATATTCTTCTTGACTAATCGCTTTAGGATTAAAACTCTGACTTGTGCCAAAGTAGATATGTTTACAGTCAGTTTGAATTGCTTTGTATAGGATATCATCGAGTGGGGGAGTTCCAACTACGAATAAAGTCTTCATACCATGACAAATGGTATGTTCAACTTCGTATCCTGTAAAATACGTCACTTTTTGTCGTTCTTCTGTGTTTAGCATATATGTAGTATAACGTGTTGGAGAGTTAAAGTCAAACCCAAGTTTACCAAATTAAATAACCTCGACTATAATTTGCTTTTCGATTAATGCCTTCTGAGAACGCCAATTCCCATTCTGATACACGTGGATAAGCCTTTGACCAAAATCTATCAACTACTATGTCTCCGTTTTCAATCCAATTAGCGGCATCTTTCATACAGTTGTAAAAACCTTCAGTTCTTGGACTTGGGAACATAATAGTACACGCTTTCCAAAGTAAATTACCAAAATCTGTAGTTACTTGTTTTTGAGTACCAAACACAACTAATGCTTCATTGTTTACAATTGGTTTATCAAATACATCTGTGCCACTGCCCAAATCAATAACTACATCGAATGTACCAGTATAATCTTCAGAAAGTAGTTCTCCCCACTGACGTTTATTGCTTTTGCCTTTTACTGTAATTTCAAAATCTAAATGATTTAGTTTAATTGTATGATACGCAACCCACGCAAGGAAACCACTTCCAATAATTAATAATCGTTTACCTGGACCACTACGTTCTGCAATTTCTCTAATAGGTTGATGGATAATATTAATACCACACGCTACAGGTTCTAATATGTATTTAGGATCAGCCTCTGGTACCTTAACATATTCTTTAGCACGTACATTGTAAATATCTGCGTAAGCAGGTTCTCCACGTGTTGCTACAAGATCACCAACTTTGACATCAGTTACTTTACTACCAATTTCAATAATTTGACCCAATCCTTCGTGTCCATGCATATTTGATGGCAGTAACGCAAACTTGCCATTCATCATATCAATATCACTTCTGCAAACACCAGTCATAACTGTGACCACTTGTATCTCTGTTTCACCCGGAGGCTGTACATCGTATGTTGTTTCAAAGAACTTGCCTGTTCCGTCTGTTTGTAATGCGTCTACTTTCATAAATTTTCAATCCTTTCGTGTATCCAAGTATCTATGTCAAATTGTTTAAGCCAAAATTCGTAATTGTCTATATTTGTAATGCAATCAACAATCATATTATGATATGCTTCTTCAGGACACCAGCCTAATTCAAATCGTTCTACAGTATTATCCTGCATAATAAATTCAATAGAACTGTCTTCTTCGTCCATACTGCGCCAATTAGCCGCACAACGCCATTTATCACCAAAGTTAATAACACACATGTCATCGACATCATATGTGCCATTGGGATTAATAGTGCCGTAATCAGTACTATCAATGTCTTTAAGTTCCCAACATGCCATAGCAGATTGTCCCTTAACAGCTTCATGTTTCCAATTGGGATTCATGGCTGCATACAAACTTAATAAATGTGGCATTAAATCTCTACTAACTCCACCAAACGCTAGTTTTTTAGTTGTAAACCAACTACCTGGATTGGGAATGCAATTTTTTCTAATCCATCGTATTTTTACAGTTTCAGCCTTTTTTGCTAATTTAACTAACTCAGCAATATTACTACGCCACATATTATTCTTAACCATTATGAAACGAGTTAGCTTGAACTCAGTAACTAGTTTAATCCATGTAGCACTAGTAGCAACTCCTGGTTTTTCAATAAACACAATTTTACTGTGAGGTGCTACTTTGGCTGCAATTTCAAAATGCGTAAAATTAGGAGTACATATATGCACAGTATCAAATAGACCATGTATCAGTAACGCTTTATCAACAGAATCAAAATTTGCACCCTTACTAGGATCCTTATCTACTGTAATAACTTCGTGACCAAGTTTCTCTAAAACAGTTTTATACAACTGTCCTATACCCATTCCAATTATTAAACTACGTTTTTTCATTTTTTGCCTCTTCGTATTTCTTAAAAAGCCTAGTTACTTCTTCCATACGTTCAGAAAAGACATGAGGCGACGCCTCTGCAACCTGTTGCATTTCCCATGTACCGGGATAATGTCGTAAGCAAGATCTAGCTTGATCTTTAACTGCTTTGGGAACTCGAGGAGTACTTAATAGCTCTAGTAAAAATCTACGGGTTTGCAATACTGCACGGTATCGTTCGTCAGGTAACGTCATCTTCTTTCTCGATTTCAGTTTCTAATTCATCAAGTTTATTAATTTCGTCTTCGCTAAATTCATCAGTGTGTTCAGTTACAGCTTGTGCAACAACTGGGGCAGTTTCAACAACTTCAAATAAGTTTTCAAAATTTGTGTGAGCATTAATAGCTTTCTTTCCACTTGCGCCACGTGTGCCAATAACACGATTCCAAAAGAATCTAAATTCGTCAATAACTTTTAATGCAGTGCCTTTGTCACTTGTAGCAAACAAAGCTTCTACAATATCTTTAAAGAATATTTGATCAAAACGTGCGTCAACTAACATATTAGGACAACGTCCAGCATCGTATTGTCTATTAGCCTCTTGTACAGCGTTTAAGTGCATCCAAACATTGTGACCCATCATAATACCATAACTAAAACTATCCCAAGATGTTTTATTAACTTGACCAAACTTATTAGTATCACCTGGACCGTAAATACAAATCTCGTTGAGTTTAATTTGATCAATAATGGGACTAGATTCAAATACTTTTAAAATACCATCTTGAATTACTGCATCTTTATATAAACGTGTGTCCTGTGCATACTTCTTATCATCTGCACTAGACGTCATTCTATATGTCCATTTTTTACGATCTTCAGTTTCTGTTTGAATGTAAATTTGCCCGTTAGCAGTAGCAAGGAACGGACTAGCACAGTCAAAACTAATGCTAAAGTTTTCGTTGTGATACTTACGTACAGCACGTTGAATGTCTGTTAGCAATACTGCCCATTCCAATTTACTTGTGCCTAAAAAATGCATCCAATCTTGATGACCTTTTTCAAGCAACCCATCAAAACGTAATTCAACTAATCGTCTTAACACAAGTTCAACATCGCACATATTTTGGCCACCCATACCCCAGCCATTAAATGCACGATCACCGTATTGCTTAGGGTCGCAATACTTTTTCATACGATCATACCAGTCATCTGCTTGACCGTGATTCTCGCCTTGTAATACGTTTAAGAACTTACAGTTACCGTTACGATTATTAACAAAGTAATCGTTATTAATGTACGTCCCATTAACTGCATCTGCGTAACTACTAATACCAATTAGTTTAGGACTTTCTGGATTCTTAGCAGTCCAACTTGGAATATCAAGACACATGCCGTAATCCATTAATGTGTCCATCCAAGCTAAAACTTGTTTACGCTTTTTCATTGCACGTGGGCAATTAGGATCTTTCCAGTCGCCTGTCCATTTGCCCTTACCAATCTGGAATCCACCTGAGTCGCCTAGTACCCAACTTGTATTACGATCCCTATTACGGAACATATCCTCTTTTGGATCAAACTTATTCAAGTCTAAGTTAGCGTGTCCAGCTGAATACAAACACCAGTGATAATAAAATGCACCTTTATCTGGATCTAAGTAGTTAAGACTTTCCGCACCGTGTGCAAACGATGGCGGAATACGTGTTGGGTCTACGTAGTTAAAGTGACGCTGTTTACCAACAAACGTCGAATAAAATGTCGACGTTGCTGGCAAAAACTTTGCGTAATCACTTTGTGTAGCTGTTAAATTTTTATTCATTATTTAGATTGAGCTGGCAAGATATAGTTGTATTCTGCAATACCACTATCAACTGTAATTTGCATAGCGCCTTGATCGCTAATACGTACAGTACTCTTTCCATCCAAGTTAAGAATGCTAATGACTTGGTTAATTGGCCATGCCCAAGTATGCTTTAGTTTACCAACAACACTTGGTTGGAAAACAAAGTTACCAGCGTGTGTACTTGCATCACCGAAACTAACAACAAGATTACCATCTTCTACTTTAACTTGGAAAACGTTTTCTTCTGTGTGCGCTGCCGCTTGCAACTTTAAACGACCAATTGCGCTTAGTGATGGCTCAAATTCAATATCCCACCCACTACCTTTGTACTTAACGCTTTTTAACTTTTCGTTAATAACTTCAGTACTCATAAATCTATAATCGTTAACAAAGTCGCCGGCAGCATTTTCAAAGTGTAAACTTGTTGGAATGTCCACACCATTACGATTACTGGTAATAACGTTAATTTTTGCATTTTCTTTGTATTCTGGATTTTTCAAGTGTAATGCTAACTTGTCCAAATTTGGCATGCCAAATACGCCTGCAAACTCACTAACTACTTTGTGTGTTTTAGCGTTAACAATAACTGAACGGTCTTCAGCCATTGATTCAATTGTTGTTTCTGCGCCTTCACCAGAAACTTTAACTGTTGGCAAAAAGCCTAAGCTATGTGTATGTGCTACGATGTCTTGTAAAATGTTTTTCATATGGGTCTCCATGTTTGTATTTTAACTGATATTGACACTAATGTCAACACCTTCTTTTACTTTTTTGTTGTATTCTATTGCCGTTTCTAATAAATCAAAATTTTGATTTAATGAATTGATGTAATGAATAAACGCCGCTGTATCTTTTGGAAAGCAATGCCCTCCCCAACCTCTTTCACCATCAGGTCCAGGAACCATGCTGTGACTTGTGCCAACTCGCGTATCTTGGCAAATTAAGTGCCTAACAATATCAAAGTCTTGTCCGCTTGCTTCACATATATCATATATGTGATTAAAGAACGAAACCTTCATTGCTAGAAAACTATTTGTTGCGTACTTGATAATGGCAGCTTCTTCAATTGAACACTTGTGTACTACTAACAAGTTTGGCATTGCTCCTCTTATAGCACAATGCCAAAAATCCAACGGATCATCTCCACCAATAATCATATACTTTTGATTAGCAAAATCTTCTACTGCTGACTTTGCTCGTAAAAACTCTGGACTATACGCAATACTGTGTTCAGTATATTTTTCAGTAATAGCTTTAAGTTTGTCAGGACTTACTGTGCTTTTGATTAGTACTGGCATATGAACTGGAGTTTGTGCTAATACGTCTAATACATTGCTAATGTCACAATCGCCGTTGCTATCACTTGGAGTATTAACGCAAATAATAACACCGGCAGCATCATAATGATCTGACATTTTAACTTCAGTAAGTGCTGGATCAACTACGACCATTTCATAAGTGTTTTTTAAAGCAGATTTAACTGCCTTACCTACAAATCCATAACCTGCAATAATAAATTTCATATTAGAATTCGAACAGTTTATTAAACGTGTTCTTCTCCTCTGTGCTTTGTACGTCCCACTTCAATACGCCAATCAAATTATCAATTTTATTATCAATAATTGATTGCTCCATTTCTGCGTGATCAAACGGCAAATCTTTAAACCATTGTGGCAAACGCAACTCGTCTACGGGGTAAGCAACACTAGTATATCCTAGTGGATTTTGTTTAACCTTGCAAACAATAACCTTCATCCCGTCTACAATTTGTTGACTGTATTTGTCATCCATCATACGTTTTAAAGTATTCCAGTTAATACTTGCACGTACATGTCCAGGCATATTTGCCTTTCCTGCTTTCTTTTCTTTTTCCTGATATTCAGCAATGTTGTTAGCACGTTTTGGACTGCCCTTCTCCCAGCCTGGACGAGCTTTAAATTCACTCCTAAAAGACGTAATATGTTCTAATACTTCTTTCTCAGTTGCACCAGTTAGTACTTTTTCCAATACATCACTTAAAAAGTTTTGAATGAATACAGGAGTATCACTTCTCTTCAAGTCTAACCCCATGGCTTTAATTTTGCCAGGCTTTCCATCTACGTCACTACGTTTGCCTTCTTTATCATAATACAATACAGCATAACGCTTTTTAGTAATAAACAAACCTTTTGACGCAACAATTTCTCGCCCAGCTTTGATAACTTCACCCCGCGACTTGGGACAGTGAAAACTATCTAACATAAATTGTGGGAATGTACTGTTTACTTCTTCTCCAATTTGATCATACAATGAAACAACAGTTTCTTTACTCCATGGCAATGATTCGTTGTCAATGTCTTTTTTCAATGTTTTGTATGCTGAGAAATAACAACTATCAGTATCACCGTAAATAATGGCTTTACCCACGTGGTCGTAATCGCCTGTAATAATCTCGTTAACTTTACTGGCCATGTGCTTACAAATAGTACGTCCAGTTAAAGTTGTTGACTGCCCAATACGGTTATCAAAGAATCTACACCCACTGTTAAGAATAGCACCATACAAACTATTTAGGTTAATCTTCTTAACTAGTTGTCGTTTGTCCCAATACTCTTCTTCAATTTTATTACCAGCTTTGATAGCATCTTTTAGTTTAGCTTGCATCTCTTTACGTTCACTGTACCAACGCTTTAACAAGCCAGGAATAATACCTTCTTTCTCATAAGTAAAGATTGTACCGTTAGCACTGATAACCCAAGGTTGATTGCTTTCAAAAATTAATCTATAAACTTCGGCAGCACTTAATACATCGCTATCTCCGTTTTCCCAATCAATTGTAATTTCAGTACCTACTTCTCGATTCATTACCGCGGTATATTCAAGTGCGGCAAATACACCTTCCCAACTACCAGCAAAACTTTTACCTTTAGCCATTAAGCCATCAATATAGTTTTGTGTCATTGTTTGGCGTAATTGTCCAACAATAGTTTCTGGACCCATGTTAAGCGCACGAATTGCACTAGGATATAGACTGTTAATGTCTAATGAACCAATCCAATCTTGCAATCCTTCTTTTGGATGTGCAACATACGCACCAGCTGCCGCAGTATTTTCACGTTCAGCCATCTTAATACGATTGGGTACAACCATGCCTCTACGATGTGCTTCGTTAATAATAGCCTGTTCAGTAACAGCAACAGCACCCATAATTGTTTGAAGCAATACTGTGTTTTCGTGTGCTAGTGTGTTAGCGAGATCCATAAACTTTAACTTCTTGTCCATCTTATCCAACAATGCAGTATCCTGTCTGTTGTATTCAATAAACTTTCGGAAGTCTTGATTGTAAAGCTGATCCAATGTGCCTTCATAAGGAACTTTGTTCTCACCAACCTCAATCTCACCAATAGCATCTAGTCGATAAGTGTGGCGTTCTTCATATGTATATTTGCGATACAATTCCAAACTGTCCAAGTGTACACGACCAATAAGATCATACGTCACAGCTTGTTTACCAAACTTTTCGTATTCTCTGCGTTTAGGGAATTGATTGAACAAACAAAAGCGTCTTGTATCCTCTTTGCTCAGTGCTTTAGTTACACGATTAACTGTGTATGGAATATCAAAGCCTTCACTGTTCCAACCACTTAAAATGTCTGCGTCTTGTATAATATCCAAAAACGTATCTAACATTTCTGCTTCTGTTTCAAACAGCATTGTGTCTGGAATATCTTTGATTGATTCTTTAGCTTGCTCCATTGTCATTGTTTTTGGAGGAACTGCTAAACAAATCATTGTGTTCAACCATTGTAGGTGAACAGCAATCGCAGTAATTGGCATAAACGCATCATCAGGACTTGCGTAGCCTCTTTCTGGATCAAAGTCCACCTCAATGTCGAACCATGCTACGTGTAGCTTTGGTGGCTCTGCATTGATATAATTTTCACTCAAACATACAAATACTTGGTTAATATCTGCTTCATAAAGTTTCTTGTTGGAGTGGATTGCCATTTCCTTACGGAAATCTTTTTGTGTTTTACAAACAACTTTGCTAACTGGAGTACCGTGTATACTTTGGTGTTTTCCTCTTGCATCATCATAGTAAAATGAGTAACGGGCTGGGATATCTTTAAATTCCCTCTTGCCGTCTTTGTTGCGTTCGACAACTTTGACAACGTCATTGTCTCTGTCGAACCATGCGTCTACATAGCTCATATCTCTCCTTATGTCATTTGCGGCTGACAAACACCTATGTTGCGGTTTATGGCCCGCCGACCTTTTCTAGCAATATTTATTAGATACGCTTAGTGATATCAAGAATTGCTTCAATCTCTGCCCAATCTTCATTGTGCGATGACCAGTTACCTTTATGAGCAATGCTAATTGCTTTGTTAATAACACTTGGTTTGACTTGCAACTCTTCAGAAACTGCTTTAACAGTTTCTTTCAATCCCTCTTTTAAATCTTCAATTTCACGAAGTACTGTTGAGCCTTCGCTAATCAATCTTTCCAATTTTGCCTTTTCTTCTGCACCGTAATTACGACCTGACATATTAATTCTCCTTTACATAGCCTATTATATATTAATTATCCGTGTGTGTCAACACCTAAGAAATTTTAAAGACAAAAATGGCAGAATAAATCTGCCATTAATGTTTATACTTGATTACTTCTGTAGTGAGTATTTAAAATCACCATATTGTTTTTGTAATCCTAAGATTTCTTCATCCTCACTGTCACTAAAAGATCGTGCCAGTGCGTCTAACTCTTTCATTTCTTCGTCACTTAATGCACTAGCACCTGGAGTTGGAGTTGGTGGAATGACTGGAGCTGGTACAGGTCTTGGATCCATTCTTGGTGTACCACCACCACCACCACCTGGTGCTGCAGGTACTGGAGTAGCTGTTGGTGTTGCTGGAGCTTCTGGATCACCACTTAATGCATAACCTGTTGCAGCGCCTGTTGCTGTCGCAGCAAGAGCAGTTTTACCTGGATTATTTTTTTACAATTTTAGCTGCATTATAAGCACCTCTTTGAGC